>PVBE012612139.1_pt1 | contig 159588 bp, 144 predicted proteins | sample 1631181 | NCBI WGS metagenome assembly PVBE01 (sample SAMN08397723, study PRJNA350692) | Marine metagenome, whole genome shotgun sequencing project. | isolation source: water | place: Pacific Ocean | collected 2012-04 | reverse complement strand
TCCTCCGACTCCTCCGACTCCTCCGACTCCTCCGACTCCTCCGACTCCTCCGACTCCTCCGACTCCTCCGACTCCTCCGACTCCTCCGACTCATCCTCGATGTCGTCATCCGGCATCAACGTCGGGCTGCTGAGGACGGTCGGGCGGATCTCTTCGTCCTCGTCCTCGTCTGCCAGCCCCACGGGCTCGCCGGGCCCCTTCTCGGAGGGGGACGGCGTCAGGCCAAAGACCTTGCTGTCCTCGACGAGCACGGCGTCGGTGAGCGAGCTCGGCTCCGGCTCCCTGGACATCACGCCCTTGATCAGGCCGGGCACGTTCTCCTCTGCCCACTCGGAGAGCGACTCCCCCGTCAGCCGTCGCGCGACGACCCGCGCCTGCTTGACGACCTCGGCTGCGCTCGGGCGGTTGTCGTGGTCGAAGGCGAGGCAGGAGACGAGCAGGCCCTCGATCTCGCTCGCGATCTTGCCTGGGACGGGCAAGCGGGCGCGCATGAAGGACATGCGGTCGGCGAGGAAGCGCGCGTGACGCTCCGGTCGGCCCTTGGCCTTGCCGAGCTTCTCGAGGACCATGACCTCGAAGATCGTCGAACCCAGGCTGTAGACGTCGCTCGCGGGGGTCTCCGGCTCGAAAAACAGCCGCTCCGGCGGCATGTAGTCGACGCTGCCGAACTGGAGCTCACGCGTGTGGCTCTCCCGGGCCTCGAACTCGGCGCGGGCGACGCCGAAGTCGAGCACCTTCACCAGGCCCGACTCGTCCACCATGATGTTGGAGGGCTTGATGTCCCGGTGGATGACGCGCAGCGGCTTCTCCCCGGGGTAGGGAGGGCGGTTGAAGGCCGCGTCGAGCGCCGAGGCCGAGTAGGCCATGACCTCGAGGCACACCCTGGGAGGGAGGAGCTCCACGCCCACCGAGAGCTCGCCGACGATCGTCCTGAGGTCGACCGCCTCGAGGTACTCCATGACCACCGCGGCCCGCCCATCGATGGCGGTGAGATCGACCACGTCCACGATGTTGCGGTGGCGCAGCCAACCCAACAGCCGCGCCTCGTCCCTCATCCGGCGGGCGATCTCCTCGTTCTCCGTCCAGCGCGCGTGCAGCAGCTTCACGGCGGCGAGCCTGGAGAAGCCGTCGTTGTGCATCACCTTGCACAGCCAGACCGCGCCGAATCCGCCCGAGGCGATCAGCCGGATGAAGTGGAACTTGCGCGAGGACTCGCGGTTGGACAACGCCGCTCCAACAGGACGGGGGAGCTTATCACTACGGCACCACCCTCACCCGAGTCCAGGCTCCACCCTCGTCGACCCCCTCGATGCCTATCTGGCCTCGGGCAAGCGCCACGAGCGGGTCCGCGGTGCCACACCAACCGACCTCGCCGTGGTGGAGGAAGGGCCGCACCACCCCTCCGCGACCACCTCCTTCGTCGACGAGCCCCGAGCCCGGCACGACGAGGACCGCCACCGCCGCCTCTCCCGGCCGAGCCGTGATCCCGCGGCGCAGGAGATCCCGCCTCGAGCTGCCGTCGACGTGCGAGTCGGCCACGACGACCAGCGCCGCCGGAGCGCGCCCCTCGTCGACGGCCTGCATGGCGAGGCGGAGCGCGCTGACTCCGGCCGCGGGACCGCCCGCGCAGGTGTCGGCGGGCCCCATGATGCCGAGGTTGATCGAGATGTGCGCCAGCACCATGTTCGGCAGGGTCTTCAGCGGCAACAGCGGCGGGTAGAGGTCCCGTCCCGCCGCGGCGAGCAGCCCGACGTCGAGCTCGCCGTCCCGATGGCTTGCGGCGATGGCGGCGTCGGCCTCGCCGTCGTCGGGGGGCTCGCGCCGGACCCCGACGAAGAGCCCGAGCTCGAGGAGATCGTCCGGGTAGCCGGACACCGCGCGGGCGGCCGCCGGCAGGGCGAGCTTCGCCGGTCGAGACAGCAGCTTCCTGTCCTTCCGGCGGAGCAGGACCTCTCGGAGCCGCGGCTCCTCGCCGAGCCCGCAGACGAACTGCAGGCTTGCGATCGCGCTCACCGAGGCCTCGACAGAACCAGCGACCCGTTGCTGCCGCCGAAGCCGAAGGCGTTGGTGATGGCGTGCTCGATCCGCTGCCGTCGCGCCGTGTGGGGGAGGTGCTCGACGTCGCACTCCGGATCCGGGTCGTCGAGGTTGATCGTAGGTGGCAGGACTCCGTTGACGACGGCCAACAGGGCGACGATGGCCTCTACCGCACCGCAGGCAGCGACGAGGTGACCCATCGAGGACTTCGTAGAGGAGACCGGCACCCGGTGGTCGCCGAAGACACGGCAGACCCCGCGGGACTCGGAGACGTCGTTCATCGGCGTGGAGGTCCCGTGGGCGTTCACGTAGCCGATCTCCCGGGCGTCGAGCCGGGCGTCCTCGAGCGCCAGCGCCATCGCCTGGGCGGCCCCCCGTCCGTCTGGAGGCGAGTCCGTGATGCGGTAGGCGTTGCAGCTGCAGCCATAGCCGCGGAGCTCGCCCAGGATGTCGGCGCCACGCCTGTCCGCCGCGTCCCACTCCTCCAGGATCAGGAAGCCGGCGCCCTCGCCAAGCACGAAGCCGTCACGCCCGCGGTCGAAGGGGCGTGACGCCCGATGGGGCTCGTCGTTCCGCGTGGACAGCGCACCCAAGAGCGAGAAGCCCGTGACCATGACGGGGTTCACCAGGAGGTCCACACCTCCGACCACCATCGCGTCGACCTCGCGGCGGCGGATCCGGAGCACTCCCTCACCCACCGCCTGGGATGACGAGGTGCAGGCCGTACTGATCGTGGTGACCGGACCCGGGACGCCGAGCCGCTCGTGTACGTACCGGGAGGGCGCCTGGGGAGCGGCCCGGCTCAGCTCGGCCACCCCAGGCACCTGGGCCAGGCGATGACGGCGGCCGATGACCCCCAGGCTGGGACGGGCCGCCTCGCTGCCGATGCACACACCGACGCGATCGTAGGGGAGCTCTCCGCTCATCCCGAGGGCCTCGTCGAGGGCATGCCGGGCGAGCTCGAGCTTCAGCTCTCCCTCGTCCGCGTCCTCTGGGCCCTCGAGGTCGACCTGGGCCGCGAAGGTCACCGGAAAACCACGGGCGTCGAAGCGCCGAATCGGACCGACGCCGCCCTCCCCCTCGACGAGGGCTTCCCAGGTGCTGGGGACGTCTCGACCCAGCGGCGTGATCATGCCGACGCCGGTCACCGCCACGCGCCTCATCGGTCCTCGGCTGGGAGCCCCTCCCACAACAACGCCAGCGCCTTGCGCTCGAGCCGCTCGACGCGCTCCGCTTCGCCCGGATCCTCGAGCTTGACGGCGTTGAAGACGAATGTCTCCTCGGCCTGGGCCACCACCTTGCCGTCGAGGGTGGCGCGCACGCGCATGGCCGCGGACTCGTCGCGGAGGGAGATGAACCTGCTGTGGACCTGCACGACCTGGCCGGGCTTGACGAAGCGGCGGAACTTCACCTTCTCGGCCATGGAGAAGATGGGAAAGGGCCAGTCGCCGCGTTGCTTTCGCACGGTGTAGCCGATGAGCTTGCCAGAGAGCTGCGCCATCGACTCCAGGAGCAGCACGCCAGGGACGACCGGAAAACCCGGGAAGTGGTCCTGGAAGTAGGGCTCGCTATAGGTCCAGGCCTTGACGCCGAGGGCGTGCTCGCCGGGGACGAGTTCGTCGATGCGATCGAGGAGGAGCCACCGCATCAGTCGAGGATGGCCTCGAGGCAGGCGACACCGAGGTCCTTGTCCTCGCCACCACAGCTCGCCTTGCGGTGGAACTCGAAGTTGTGGTTCCCGGAGTAGGGCGCGTACCACTCGTCGTAGAACTGCACCATGCCGTCCGACAGCTTGCCCTCGAGTGCCTCCTTGCCCTCGACCGGGCGGTCGTCGAAGTACAGGGCGGCGCTGTAGGTGCACTCCCCGTCGATCGGCTCCGTCCAGCTCGCCACCGGGACGCTCTCGCCCAGGGCGCCGACCGGGTTGATGCCGTTGTCGGAGTCGCGCTCCCTCCTGGCCTTGGCCCAGCTCTTCGCCGCGTCGCCGATGTAGGCGCTGTCGTCGCAGGGTCGGAAGGTGAAGACCTGGCCCTCGGGGAAGGAGAGGTACTCGGTGTAGCCGACACCGACCTGCCGCTCCTTGCCCTCCGCGTCGACGCGGACCTCGACGACGCGAACCGAGCACTTCTTCTTGTTGGGCTGGAAGTACAAGCGGGTCTTGAGGTCCTTGTCTCCGACCTCTGTGAGCATGAGGTCGTCCTTCCGGTACTTGCCCTCCATCCGGGTCTTCTCGAAGCCGCCCCCGACGTACCAGGCGCTGCCGTCGGGGTGGATGCGCACCCGGTGGGTGTGGTCCCCGGCGCTTCCCTGCACCTTGATCCAGTCTCCAGCCATCTCCATGGAGATCTCGGGACAGGGGTCCTCGACAGGTGCCGGTGCCTGCTGCGCGCCATCGCACGCCAGCAGGAGCCCAAGGATCGGCGACAGTGGCATCGAACGCCTCCGGATGGGGCGTCGGAACTTAACAGAAGGGCCCGATTCGCTCTTGTCACTTCTCAGCTGGATCCATGGCGTCTATCGTCATGAGGATGCCGAACGTGAGCGCAACGGGAGTCACAGTCCGCCACGCGGTGAGCCGTGCTCTGGCCACCGCGAACCTCGCCCCGCGAGAAGCGACCTACAAGGTCCTCTCTGCCCGGGCCTGGGCCGGCAGGGACCGCTCGATCGGTCGCGCGGAGGTCTTCCTCAGCGTCGACAAGCCCAGACCTCTGCCCCGCTGGGAGCTCCACGAGATCGAGGGCTGGGTGAACCCGGACGGAGAGCACCCGCTGATGACCCTGGTGCGTCTCGACGATCCCTTGTTCGTGGACGTCGTCCCGGTCACCTGGGACCGCTGGCTGCAGCACCGGGACGAGCGCCTGCCCGACAACGTCGATCCTCTCTGCCCGGTCACGGGGCTCGACCGCGACCGGGCGGGGCGCTTCGCCGAAGAGCTCGGCATGCGACTCCCGACAGCCAGTGAATACCAGGCGATCTGGGGCGCGGAGCGCTTCCCCTGGGGCGACCGGCGGGACCTGGCGCTGGGCCGGCACGCACCACCGCGCTTCGGAGCGGTGCACGAGGTCGGCGCGCATCCGCCCGTGCGCGGCCTGTCCGACATCGGGGCCTGGCTGTGGCACCACCTGGCCGACGGAGGCTACGCCGGGGCGCTGCACCAGGGTCACCCGGGCTTCGGCGTAGAGGACGTGGAAGGCCCCATCGGCTTCCGCTGCGTCCTCGACGCCGGGTAGTCTTGTCCAATGCTGCTGCTCTCCCTGGCCTGCTGGAAGACCCCCGATCCCATCGACTTCACGGTCGTTCCCTTCGACAACGACCTCTCGGGAACCACGACCGGCGTGGTGGAGACGATCGAGACCGACCTGGACTGCCCCGACGGCGAGGGCGCGAAGATCTACGTCGTGTGGGACGAGACCTGGGAAGAGCAACGCCCCGTGGCGATCGTCCTGCACTCATCTGCCTTCGACTACGTCATCGAACCCCAGTCCGACGCTCCCCTGATCGGCGAGCACTGGGCCGCGACCGGCGAGGACGGGACCACCCGGATGACGCGACGCTGGGGCGTCCAGAAGGTCTGGGAGACCCTCGGCATGCACCCCCAAGTCGAGCCCGCCGAAGAGAACTACGGCACCATCCCGGCCAGCCTGCTCGACGCTGGCGTGGTCGGGGTCTACCCCACCAACTGTTGGGGGGACCTCTGGCACGACGAGAGCCCGGACCAGGTCAACGACAAGGCCACCGAGTACCTCGATCGCGAGGGCGGCACCTTCGCTTGGTGGCAGCTGCGCTGGATGGTCGACGCGACCTTCGCGGCCAGCCAGGAGATCACGCCCAGTGCGCTCATCGACAGCGGAGAGATCTACCTGGTCGGGCTGGGCGATGGCGCCCTCGGCGTCGCCGACCTGATCCGGCACGAGGAGCGACCGGCGCTAGCAGGGGTGCTGCTCGACTCGCCGGTGGACGACCTGGATGACTGGGCCGAGACCCCCGGGGTCGGAGATGGTCTCGCGCGGATCTACTTCGAGCCGGGCGCGGACGACACCGGCGGGGAGAGCTCGCTGGCGGAGTGGTCCATCAAGCGCCTCGTGGCAGACGGCGGCTTCGATGAGATCCCGACGATGCTGGTGCACTCATCGGTCGACCCCCGCGTGCCGAGCGGCAACGTCGACGGGCTCGTGACAAAGCTCGAGGAACGCGGCCAGGTGCCGAGCTGCGTGGTCGACACCGGAGAGGCGGCCCACGTGCAGACCAACGCCGACATCGCGCTGGCCCGCGACGTCGTCAACTGGCTCACGACGGGGGAGTCGTCTCGCTGTCCGGAGGAGTAGGACCCTCGGGGCCCTCGCCGAGCACGTAGCTGCGGCCGCGCCAGGACACACCCGAGCCTCGGGACTTCAGGCCGCTGTTGATGATGATCGCCATCACGACCAGCGTCGCTGGGGCGTGGGTCAGCCCCCAGATCATCTCGTGGCCCCAGATGCGATCGAGCCAGGCGCGAACGGCCTGCATCACCAGGACCTGCGCGAGCCCCCACCAGAGCCACTCCCGGGAGATCATCCCAGATGCCCCGAGCACGACCAGGGTCGGCCCAAGGAGCACCGTGACGAAGAGGTAGAGCTGCACGATGAGGGTGACGACCCAGCTGTAGTGCAGGCCCGCGAAGAGGTTCTTGGACCAGCCGTGCCAGATCTCCGAGAGCGTGGTGTACATGCGGACCGTGTAGAGCTCGCGCATGAAAAGGCAGTGGTATGGCTGCCCCGCGGCGACGCAGGCACGGGCAAGGCCGACGTCGTCGAGGATGTCGTTGGCGACGGCCCGGTGCTGACCGACGGCGTCATATGCGCTCCGCCGGAAGGCGAGCAGCTGCCCCGACGCCATGTTCTTGTCGGTCTTGTCCGGGTTGTTCACGTCGTCGAGGTCGTTGCCCATGAGGATGAGCCCCGCGACCGCCGGCTGAAGGGTCTTCTCCCAGAAGGTCTCCATCGTCAGCGTGCCCATGCCCGTGACCATGCCGAGGTCGTTGTCCATGCCGTAGCGGACGACCCTGGAGACCGCCTCTGGGGCCAGCCGCACGTCGGCGTCGATGAAGACGAGCCAGTCGCCCCGGGCGTGCTCCTGGGCCCGCTGGAGCGCCCAGGGCTTGCCGAACCAGCCCTCCGGGAGGGGCCCGCCCTCCCCGTCTACGACGACCACGGACTGGGCGTAGTCCGCCAGCAGCTCGCTCGTCGAGTCCGAGGAGCCGTCGTCGAGCACGACCACCTCGACGTCGTCGTGATCCTGTGCGAGCACCGCGTCGAGGCAGCCGCGCACGTTGGATTCCTCGTCCCGCATCGGCACGACGACGCTGATCCGCACCTCCGGATCGACGGCCAGCGCGCCGGGCCCGAGCACGAAGCGCGGGTCCTGGCGCCGCCGCCAGACCTTCAGCGCTGCCGCGAGCCAGCCGAGCACGACCAGCCCGACGAGGATTCGAAGAGCCCACGCCACAGGAGCCCGTATCCCGGGCTCTGGTAGATTCGTTGCGAAAGATGGACTGGACACGCCTCAAGAGCTGGAGCGCCGTCTGGCTACTCCTCGGGCTTCTGGTCCCGGCGCTCTTCCTGCTCGACTACGTCGTCAAGCGCTCGGGCTCCCGGCAGGTCTGGTTGACGACCGAGCTGAAGGTACAGGCCGACGGACAGGATCCACTCCTGCTCGCCGCCGACCTCGAGGGCCGCATCGAGCGTGGCGGACTCGAGGTCATCGGCGCCGACGTGCTCCGAGAGAACCGCTATCCGTGGCGCCCGATCGCGATCGAAGGCACCTTCATGCTCCGCCTCGACCGCGAGTTCCTCTCCTCCACGGCGCCGGGGGAGCGACGGACCGGCTTCGCCGCGAGCTACCGGGTCCGCATGGTCGATCGGGCGGATGGCTTCGGAACGCCCGCCGCGCCGTGCATGGGCGAGATCCACGTCCTACAGCTGGAGCTGGAACCGAACGCAAAGACGATGGAAGGCCTCCGCAGCGCCGAGCTGGAGGTGGACCTGGTCTGCACCTCGCCTGGTAGAGACCTCCTCTGGCGCACGAGCGACGACCGCGGCTGGATCATCCAGGGTCCCCTGAACCTGGCAGCCGGGCGGCGTCCATGAGCCGCTCCCAGTCCTCTTCGGAGACCGCCAGGACCAGGTCCTTCACCTGCCCCTCCGGCGCGCCACCAGCCACCCTGGCGGCGCGGTAGCGCGCGTAGCTCCCGGGGGGCAGGGCGAGGACCTCGGCGGGGGCCAGTCGCTGGGTGTCGCGCTTGTTGTCGTACTCCACGTTCGCCTGGCGCAGCGCTCCGTCCAGTCGACGGCCGAGGCCCTCGTGTGGGCCCTCCACAGCGAGCACGTAGGTCGGCACCTCCCCCATGCGGACGCCGAGCGTGAACCCCTCCAGCCCGGGGGCAAGGCGCGAGACGACGGCGACGACCTGCTCCTCGGCCACCTTCTCGCCGGTGACGTTCAGCACGTTCCGCCCCTTGCGCACGAAGCGCAACAGCGGCGCGCCTCCAGCGAAGCCGGTGACCTCGACGAGGTCGTTGAGGTCGTAGCGATAGAGCCCCCCAGAGGTCGTCACCACCAGACGGTAGCAGCGGCCCACCTCGAGCTCCCAGGCCCAGTGGGGGCCGTCCTCGTCGACGAACTCCAGGACATGCCCGCCCAGCCAGGCGACGCCGCCCTCGTCACCGTCGCTCATCGGGATGGCGAAGTAGCCCTCTGATGCCGTGATCCCGAGCTCCCGGATCGGCACCTCGCCGCCTAGCGCATCACCGAGACGGGCGAGGAAGAAGCGCGCCGGACCACCCTTCCAGCAGTTCACCGTCGCCAGATCCCAGATGCGGGCCGGACGCCAGTCGTCGGGGACCGCCGAGACCCGGAGCCGCAAGCGAGCCGCCAGGCCGAGTCGAGGGGCGGGGCCGTAGCGACAGGTACCCTCGGCGAGGTCTCGAGCGAGGTCCTCCCGGTGCTCCAGGAGCTTCCGGCACAACAGCAGCACGGTCGAGGGGTTGGCGGTCGTGATCGTGCTGATTCTGGCCTGGAGCGCGAAACGGAGGAGCGCATAGATCCGCGCCTCGCTGTCCTCGATCGACGCCACGCCCCGAGGGATCGGGTACCGCAGTCGCACGAGCCAGGGCTGCTCGTCCTGCATGCGGCCGGTGTTCGAGCCGAAGCGGAGTCCGGAAGGCAGCCTCCCTTCGACAGCCGGGGAGACGACAGTCAGCGCCTTGCCCCTGGTCACCGCCTCGTGGTCCCGGATGAGCGCCAGCCGCCACAGGGACTGCCCCTCGCGGACCTCTCGCGCGTAGGTCTCGGTGACCGGCAACAGCTTGGCCCGCCCCGTCGTGCCAGATGTCTTCAAGAGGCTCCGCACGGGACTCTTCGTCAGAACGCGCCGCTTGCCCTCGTGGACGCGCTCCATCCACTCTCGCAGCCCGTCGTAGTCGCGAACGGGCACGAGCTCACGAAAGCGGCCGAGCCCGACGCCAGGGCGCAGGCCGTGCGCCGCCCCGAAGGCCGTGCCCTCCACCTCGGCCAGGATCGCTTCGAGGCGCCCCAGCTGTGCCTCGCGCGGGTTTCGCAGGCCAGCCTCGAAGCGCTCCACGAGAGAACCCTCGATGCCGCGAAAGAGCCGATACGGCCCATTTCCCTCCTCCGGGAACGAGTAGTCCACGATGCGGGAAATCATAGCGTTGTCTGACCTTTGACACGGGATCCTGCAGTCGATAGCTTCGACTGCGACGCACCCCCGCTGCCGAGGCCTGATGAAGACTGGAGACGTCGTCCTCGACGCACAGGGCCGCAGCTACCAGGTCGGCCCCCTCCTCGGCCGTGGCCTGTGGGGCAAGTCCTACCTGGTTCGGCACGGCGACTCGCGCGCCGAGTTCGTCTTGAAATGCCCCTTGTCCCGCGACGACTTCAGGGGTGACGTGCCGCTCACGGACACCCTGCTGGGAGCCTGCCAGAACGCTTGCGCGGAGCAGGCCCGCATGCTGGGCGAGGGCGCCCACGTCTTCCTCCCGCCGCTGCAGTCGCGCCAGGCCGAGGACGGCTCGCCGCTGTTGATCCTCCCGCGGCTCACCACGACACTCGATCGCCGGATCGCCCAGGGCTGCACGCTCACAGAGGTCCTCACGGTGCTGGTCGCCGTCTGTGGTCACCTGGCGGAGATGCAGCAGGACGTTGGCCTGCACGGCAACCTGCGGCCCTCCAACATCCTTCTGAACGATCGCGGCGACGTCCTGCTCACCGACATGGCGACCCCGAGCGCCATCGACGCGCTCGGCCAGCTGCACGCCATCAGCCCCGAGCCCAACCGCTACCTCCCGCCAGAGGTCCTGCGCGGCGAGGAGCTCGAGGAGACCGCGGACACCTACGCGATCGCGATGATCCTGTACCGCGCCGTCATGACGCCGCCGGACGGAGACGACTCGCCGCAGGTGCTCCCGGTGACCGGCCTCGACAAGGGCGACAGGGTGGTCTTGAAGGACCGCGCGATCGAGCGACTGAAGTCCGAAGACAGCAACAACCGCTTCCACGCGCGCTTCGCCGAGAAGCTCTCGAGCGTGCTGGGCCGGGCGCTGTCACAGCAGATCGCGCCCTCGCCGCCCTACCGCTTCGCGCGGGTCCGGGAGCTCGCGCCCCGCCTCGACGAGCTGCGATCCCTGATCCGTCCACGGGTCGCGATGGTCGGGAAGGTCATGCTCGACCGCCCGCCCGGCTCATCGACCTTCGAGTCGGACGAAGAGGTCAGCTTCGGCGTCAGCGTCGCCGTGTCCGCGGGGGTGGACAGCCACGACGAGATCGCATGCGGCGTCGCCGTCTTCGATGACGAGTCCGGCGACCGCATCCGAGACGTCGAGTGCGCCTACACGGTCGACCGGCACCCCTCGGGGCGCTTCCGCTTCAGCTTCAGGGTCATGGACCTGGGACCGGGCCGCTACCGAACCCGCGTGGCCTTCGCCATCCGTGACTCCGGCCACCCGCCGGAGACCGCCGAGGCCCAGTACGAGCTCAGGGCGGCGGCTGGCTACGTGCCTCCGGCGAGCCCCAGGCCAGGAGCCCAGGCGATCCCTTTCTTGGAGCCGGACGAGGACGTGCCGGAGACGCAGCCCTCGATCCCGCCCCCGGCACCCCCGGCGGACAAGGCGGCGCTCGAGTCCGCGCTCGATGACGCCATCGCAGATCCCGACTTCGGAAACAAGCCGGAGGAGACCCTCAACTTCATGCTGGACGGCGAAGGCAAGCCCTCACCGATCCCCCCCCCGGCACCCGCCGCACCGCCACCCCCACCCCCACCGGAGGCCGAGCACACCGAGCCCGCGGTGCAGGTCCAGAGCCAGCTGCCGGAGCCGGACCCGCTGACGGACATCGTCGGCGCCCGCTCGTGGACGGACGTCCCGCTCCCGGGTGACGAGGGGCGTGACCTCGCCCCCCCAGAGCCCGATGACATCGATCTCCCAGTCGCCGACGGACCGATCGGCCGTCTCGTCGAGCTCTTGCGCGGCGACACCTACCTGCAGTTCATGGTCGCCGCTGGCGCCGTCATCCTCGTCTTGATGACGATGTTGCTCGTGCTCCGCGGCTGACCAGGAGACTCCCATGACCTTCGAACTCAGCGGCGTCCTGCTGGCGCCAGCCGACCTCCTCGCCGTGGGCATCGACTCGATCGACGACCTGCCTGACGGGCTCGACCAGGCCTTCGGCGGCTCGCTGTCCGCCGCGCTCACCGACGAGCCCTTCTCGCCGGTGGCGGGCAAGACCTTCCCGGTGCGCGCCATGGGCCGCGTCGAGGCGAAGTGGGTCGTCGTGGTCGGCACCGGGAGCGGCTCGGTCGAGGACATCCGGCGGGCCGCCGGAGCGGTGGGCCACTTCGCGCGGTCCAAGGGCTGCGCGAGTCTGCGCATTGGCCTCACAGGTGGCCCAGAGCACACGACCGCGGCCGTCGAGGCCCTCGTCACCGGCAACTACCGCTACGACCGGAACCTCGCCGAGGCCGATCGCAAGGCCCCCATGGAGAGCGTGGCGCTGGTCGGCTCGATCGCCAACGACGCGGACCTCGAGCGCGGTCGGACCCTCGGTGCTGCCCGCGGCTTCGCCCGCGATCTCGTGAACGGGCCGGCGGCGGAGATCTACCCGGAGACCCTGGCCCAGGCTGCGGTGGACCTCGCCACCGCGCGGCTGTCGGTCGAGGTCTGGGGAGACGAGCGCATCGACAGCGCTGGCATGGGCGGCCTGGGCGCGGTCGGCCAGGGTTCGGACCGCCCGCCCCGCTTCGTGCACATGGTCTACGAGCCCACGGGCGCTCCGACGGCAGAGGTCGCCATCGTCGGAAAGGGCGTCACCTTCGACGCCGGCGGGCTCTCGATCAAGCCGACCAGCGGCATGGAGACGATGCGCTGCGACATGGGCGGAGCGGCGGCCGTCATCGGGGCGATGAGCGCCCTGGGGGCGCTCGACGTCAAGGCCCGCGTGCACGGCATCTTCGGCGCCGCAGAGAACCTCCTGTCCGGCTCCAGCTACAAGCTCGGCGACATCCTGACGATGCACAACGGCAAGACGGTCGAGGTCCTCAACACGGACGCAGAGGGCCGCCTGATCCTGGCTGACTGCCTGTCCTACGCCTCGGCGCTGGAGGACGTCACCCACATCGTGGACCTCGCCACCCTCACCGGCGCCGCGGTCGTGGCGCTCGGCGAGCACTACACGGCGCTCTACGCCAACGACGAGGCCTTCCGCGACACCCTGAACGAGGCGGCCAGGTGCGGCGGCGAGGCCTTCTGGCCCATGCCCCTGGAGCCGCTGTACGACGAGCTCATCAAGGGCAGCTGGGGTCAGATCAAGAACGTCGGTGGCCGCTGGGGGGGCTCGATCACGGCGGCGCTGTTCCTCCAGAACTTCGTCGCCGAGGGCAAGACCTGGTCCCACCTGGACATCGCCGGCCCTGCCTTCATCTCGAAGGCGGAGGGTCACCTGGAGAAGGGCGCGACGGGTGCGGGCGTCCCGGCCTTGCTGGCCTGGTTGTCTTCGCTCTGATCCGGCGCTCCTAGCGCCCCGAGAACCCCGTCCCCACCAGGAAGAACTCCACGCTCCGACTCCGGGTCGCTTCGGGCTTGACCCGCTTGACGCGCTCGAAGCGGTGGCGGACCTCGTCGGTGAACGCCGGGGCGTCCTCGCCGTCGAAGACCTTCACGACGAAGGCCCCGCCAGTTCTCAGCAGGGCGTCGCAGAGCTCCAGCGCTCTCCGAGCCAGCGCGACCTGGCGGACGTGGTCGCCGAAGCGGTCGCCGGTGGTCCGCGGAGCCATGTCGGACAACACGACGTCCGCCTCCCCGTCGAGGGCGTCGCGGAGTCGCTCGGGCGTGACCTTCAGCACCGAGCGAAGCAGGAAGACGCCGGGGATGCCCTTGGTCTCGACGATGTCCACCCCGACGACGCTCGCCCCACACTCGTCGACGTAGCGAGACCACGATCCAGGAGCGCAGCCGAGGTCGAGGACCTTCTGGCCCCTGCGAAGGAGCCCGAAGCGCTGGTCGATCTCCTCGAGCTTGAAGACCGAGCGGGCCGCGTAGCCCTGCTTCTTGGCCGCCTTGGTGAAGCGATCCCCGCGGTAGGGGTTGGCCTTCTTGCGGCTCATCTCTCTGGCTCCAGGTCTCCGGCGGCGGCCGCGTCGAAGGCGCTCCAGGCTGTCTCGAGGCCCATCCCGTCCGCGCTGGAGAAGCCGATGAGCTCGTCGCCACGGAGCTTGAAGCCCCGCCGCAGCGCCGCCCAGTGTCTCTGGCGCTGGCTGCGCTTGAGCTTGTCGGACTTCGTCGCGAGCACTCGGATCGGGATGCGGGCCTGGCGCAGCCCCCAGATGAGCTCGGCGTCGAGGCGCTGCACGTCGTGCCGTGCGTCCACGAGCACCACGACGAGCTTCAGCTGCTCACGACCGCCGAGATAGCCCTCCACGAGCCCCTTCCAGCGCGCCTTGACCTCGAGGGGGACCTTCGCGAAGCCGTAGCCGGGCAGATCGGCGAAGACGACGCGGTCCTCGACCACGAAGAGGTTGATCGCCTGGGTCCGACCAGGGGTGTTGCTCACCCGCGCCACCTTCTTGACGTTCAAGAGCTTGTTGATCGCAGAGGACTTGCCGACGTTCGAGCGGCCCGCGAAGGCGATCTCGGGCAGGGATGTCCGCGGCAGCAGGTGAAACTCCGGGAAGCTGCCGAGGAAGCCGATGCGGCCTCCGGCGAAGGTCTTGACCGGCTGAAGTGGCGTCATCGTCCCGGCACGTAACAATGATGGCGTGGAAGTCTTTGGCTGGGATCACGACGACGGGCAGCGGGACATCGTGCGCATCGACGACGGCGGCGTCGTCTACGTGATCTCGGACACCCACCTCGGGGACGGGAGCTCCTCCGACATCTTCGTCGCGAAGGACAAGCCGCTGTTGCGCTTCCTCGAAGGACTCGAGGCCGAGGAGGCCACCCTGGTCGTCGCCGGGGACGCCATCGACTTCTCCCAGGCCTGGTTCTTCACGAACATCCTCAAGGCCCACGGCAAGGTGCTCGGGGCGTTCTCGAAGCTCGCCTCCCGTGGCCGCTTCTACTACGTGCTCGGCAACCACGACCACGATCTGGGCCTCTACCGGGACGTGCTCCGTCTGCCGGTCGTGCACGGCGTCGAGGTCGGAGACCACACCTGCATCCTCCACGGCTACGAGTTCGACCCCATCATCAGCCTCGACGTCGAGGAGTCCGAGCGCCGGACGCGCGTCCACCACCTCGTCGAGCGAGTCCTGAACACCTGGTTCCGACTGCCGCTCCAGCACTACTACAACCCCTGGAACCGCTTCGGGTTCTGGTGCGTCCACAAGATGATCTGGTTCAGGCGACGCCTGGCCAGGGTGCTCGACACGCTCTTCGACGACACGCGCCACAGCGAGTACGTCAGCCGGACGGCGCGCTACTGGACCCGCTGCCAGATCGGCGACCCGGGGTCGATGTTCCACCCCGCCACTTCTGCCCTCGGCGCCGGGCCGTACAGGACCCTGGTCTGCGGTCACGCCCACCTCCCCGGCATCGTGGAGCTCGGACAGCGGCGCTACGTCAACACCGGCAGCTGGACCTTCGCGTCGGCGACCGTGCTTCGCATCGAGGGCGAGGAGCTTCACCTGTCGGACTTCATCAGCGGCCGCGTCTACGGCGACGACAACTACCGGGCCCTGGTCGCCCGAGAGTTCGAGGGCTTCGACTTCGAGGACTGGTGGCGCGACAACTACATGGGCTGGCTGCGCTATCGGGTAGGCGAGGAGCACAGGCACGGTAAGCTCCCGCCCTGGCCTCCCGAGACCACATGAGCCCACTGTTGTTCAGCATCGCCCTAGCCGGGACCGACATGAGTCGGCTCTCGCCGGAGCAGGTCTACGTGATGACCTGCCAGACCGAGGTCGAGGCGCTCGGCGAGGACTGGCAGCGGGTCATCGACTCCTGGCTCGCGTGCGACGCAGAGGCCCAGCGACGTGAGCTCGACTCGGCCCGGCCGCTGATCCGCGGACGGATCGCGATGGCGGAGACGCTGCGCGACTTCGGTCACCTCCAGGAAGAGGACAGCCTGGAGTTCGCCAAGGTGCTCCTGGCGGTGGCGGCCCAGCGGCGCGACGTCCAGATGCCCTTCGACGATGTCCGAGCAGCCTGGCTCAGCGTGCTCCAGGACCCGGAGTCCCGCGTGAACCACGAGGACGTGCTCAGCGTCACGATCCGCATCCTGCCGAGTCCGGACTTGACCGAAGAGGCGGTCGCCGCCCTGGAAGAGCAGCTCCAGCGCCACATCGGCGACATGGGCTTCAAGGTCCCAGACTCCGACGTCGCCGAGTCCGCCGACAGCAGCATCCTCATCTTCCTCGAGCCCCACTTCCGCGTCGCGCAGGAGGGAAACCTCGCCCGGACGCGCCTCCACGCCACAGAGGTGGAGCTCAAGAGCCAGCCCGTGCGTTACAAGGCGCGGGATACCAAAGGTCCGCCCCTGCGGGCCACCGAGCGCGCTGACTACAGCGATCCCGAAGAAGCCCTCCGCGTGGCCACCGACAACGCGGCCCGCAGCTTCGCGGAGCAGCTGATGGTCCAGGTCGTGCGCGAGGTCTACACCGACTACGAGTTGCCCCCAGCGAGACAGCCTTGAACGTCGACGGAAAGCACTTCCGGACCGTCTGGATGGAAGGTCCGACGGTCCGAATGATCAACCAGCCCATGCTGCCCCACCGCTTCGAGATCGTGGACACCCACGACTACCGGGAGACGGCGAGGTCCATCACGACGATGGTCGTCCGGGGAGCCGGCGCCATCGGCGGGACCGGGGGCTACGCCATGGCCCAGGCCGCCCTGCAGGCCAGGGAGTCCCACTTCCACCAGGACATCGCCGATGCGGCGGAGGTTGTCAGCGCCACGCGTCCGACGGCCCAGAACCTGTTCTACGCGGTGAAGCGCGTGATCGGCGCCATCGAGGCCCAGGGTGACGACATCGCCGCCGCCAGGGAAGCCGCCGTCGCAGAGGCCGTCGACATCGCCGACGACGACGCAGCGTGCTGCGAGGCCATCGGAGTCAACGGTGCCCCCCTGATCGGGGCCGGCTTCCGGCTCAGCACCCACTGCAACGCGGGCTGGCTGGCCTTCGTCGACTGGGGCAGCGCCCTGTCACCGATGTTCGTCGCTCACCGAGAGGGCAAGAGACCCTTCGTCTTCGTCGACGAGACAAAGCCGCGCGCCCAGGGCGCCCGCCTGACGGCCTGGGAGCTCCTCCAGGAGGGCATCGACCACGCGGTCATCTGCGACAACGCCACCGGCCACTTCATGCGCACCGGCCAGATCGACATGGTCATCGTCGGGAGCGACCGGATCGCAGCCAACGGCGACGTGGCCAACAAGATCGGCACCTACTCCTCGGCCGTCGTAGCCAAGGAAAACGGCATCCCCTTCTACGTGGCCGCGCCGACGACGACCATCGATCCTGACTGCCCCTCTGGCGAGGACATCCCCATCGAGGAGCGGGCGCAAGACGAGGTCCGCTGCACATGGGGCTGGTCCGACACGGGAGAGTTCATCCGGGTCCGGACGACCCCCACCGGCTCACCGGCGAGGAACCCCGCCTTCGACGTCACCCCCGCCGAGTACGTCGCGGCCATCATCACCGAGAAGGGCGTCGTCGAAGCCAGCGTAGAGGGCATCGCGAGCGTCGCCCGGGTCTAGGGACCGGAGATACCCCCGTGCCCCTATAGAGACGCCGCCGTGATGTTCCAGGTCAGGACCTGGGAGTCGAGCCTGCCGAGGAGCTGCTTGTCGAAGCCCTTGCGCTCCGCGTTCCACGTGTACATCTTGAGCTCGCGCTGGTCGTCTGCCGCCACGTAGAGCTCGAGCTGGCCGTCGCCTTCGAGGTCGGCGGGGAAGACAGCGTGCTCGAAGCCGGAGCTGGCCTGCTCGAAGCGGGTGCTCGTCCAGCCGTCCTCGCCGGGGGTGAGGTGGTACAGGCCGGTCTTGAAGGCTGCGGCGATGAGCTCGGTGTTTCCGTCACCGTCGAAGTCGCCGGGGACCAGGAAGCGGGTCTGCCGATCGTCGATCGTGGCGATGACAGTGTGGGACCAGGCGCCGTCGGCCAGGGAGTACTGGCGGACCTCGACAGGCTTCAGGATCTTCGTCTTGTCGACCGGATCGATCTCGGCCTCGTTCACGACGAAGACCTCTGAGACGCCGTCGCCGTCGAGGTCGACCACAGTGACCTCCTTGGCGTGGGTGCCCTGGGAGGGCTCCTCGACCCAGCTGCGCACGTAGGTCGTGCCGTCCCAGCTGTACATCGCGACGCCGCCGGACTGGCTCACGTTGGCCTTGTTGCGGTCGCTCGGAGTCACGAAGAACTCGTTGGTGCCGTCGCCGTCGACGTCACCGATCTCGACCTCGTGGACGAAGGTGTCAGCCTTCGCGTCGAGCTGGGTGACCTGGGCCTCGGCCCCCGGCTGCCACTCGACGACGGCGACGACGCCGCCGTCATGGGTCGCGATGACGAGCTCGTCGACGCCGTCACCGTCGACGTCACCGATCTCGATGTCGCGGAGCCGGTTGTACTTGCCGCCCCAGCCCTCCGCGTGGTGCCAGACGACCGTGTCGTTCCAGCTGCCGTCGTCGCCGTTGGTCCAGTGCTTGAGGTAGGGGCCATCGGCGCCGATCGTGAGGATCCCGCCCTGGTACTGGACGGCCTTGTGGAAGACGTTGCTGTCGGGATCCTCGAGCCGGGTCCGCTCCCATCCCTCGGCGCCGGAGCGCCACACGTCGAGGCGAGCCGGACCCGGGTTGGGCATGCCCTTGTCGTCGGTCCAGAACCACGCGTGGGTCAACAACAGCGCGGGCCGCGTCGGACCCGTGAGCAGCTCGACCGTGGGCTCGGGCACCGCAGCAGGTTCCGCGTCGGCCTTGGCCTTTCCGGTCTTGCCGGTCCCGCCGGGCGCGGTCGCATCGCCATCACCCGCACACGCCATCATCAACAGCAGCATGGCTATTCCTCTTCGCCAGGAGCCCCTCGGCCTATCCCGAGCGGTTTGGCGATGCCATCCACTACCCGGTGGGGCCCTGGTCCCTCCTCCCATTTCCTGAGCGCTTCGTGTGCAGGTCCGACGAGCAGGGCGTCGTTGGGGACCTCGCCGCCGTAGCCGACCACCGTGCGCCCCCCCAGCCGAGCGCGGTGCCCGATCGCGGCGCCGAGGAAGTACCAGCCCGAGCTGACGCGCTCGCCGCGCTGCCAGACCTTGATCGGCTTGTCGAAGGAGAGGTCGTAGACCATCGCGCTGTGGGCGAGGAAGGCCTCCTTGCCGACCAGACAGAACTGGTGGCCCCAGCCGGTCGAGACGAAGGCGTTGTCGTAGAGCACCGAGAGGTTGCACATCCCGCGCCGGCCGACTCGGGCCCCGGCGCCGATGATGCTCCCGTTGACGATGGCGTGCTCCTCGACGCGAGCCCCGTCCTTGAGCACCGAGCCCCGCACGACCGCGAAGGCGCCGATGTGCACGTCGTCGCCCAGGACGCAGCCCTCGATGACGGCGCTCGGGTGGATGAGGCAGCGCTTGCCGACCGTCGTGAGCGCCTGGAGCAGGTAGGTCGGCTTCAGTGAGCGGGCGCGCAGCAGGATGCCGAGGATCTTCCAGAGCTTGACGAGGATGAAGGACTCCTCCCAGCGCCGCTTCTCACGCTGGATGGTCGCTCCCATCGCCAGGAGGTTGGCCTTGAGGATGTGGCACCAGTGGTCGATCTGGAGAACGCCGGCCTCGCAGATGGGCTCCGGGACCTCGACCGCGTGGGCCATCGCGGAGTGCACCGGCGTCGGCAGCTCCGGCCAGACGATGCCGATTTCGATCTCTCGGTTCGGGACCGAGGTGAACACCGGTGGCAGCCCCTTCGGGATGTGCGCCAGCTCGTAGACGTCTTCCTCGATGAGCTGCTGGAGCGGCCCGGTCGCCCGTCGCCACTGTCGCTCCTTCACCTTCAGGCGCCCCGGGGCTTCCTTGATGAACTCGAGCGTGGCGCGGGTGAACCACGTCCGGTCGCTGATGAGCAGGTAGGGCTCATCGCGCGGGACCGTATCGACCAGCACGCATCCAGCCTCCTCGATCTCCTCCCGCTGGTAGACCTCGAGCGATCGACCCAGGATCTGGACCTCCAGCGGCGGGTCGGACAGCGGCGGCACCGGGCGCCCTGTAGCGAGACGGAAGACCTTCACGGAGCCACCCTCACAAGAGCTCGGCCTCGATGTCGCGAGCGATCCAGGCCGAGCCCATCTCCCGCGCCGCCTCGAGGGCCTTCTTCAGCACGGCGCGGGCCGCCTGGTCCCGGCCGGCCTCCCGCAGCACCTTGCCCTCCAGCCAGTGGCCTCGAAGCACCGTCTCGGGGTCCTCGAGGCGCTCGGCGGCGGCGGTGGCCTTGCGGAGCTGGGCGAGGCCCGACCCCGTGTCCTCGCGCAGGGCCGCGAGGTAGCCGATGAAGACGTCGTTGAGGGCGACCTGGCGCTCCAAGCCGACCTGCCGCGCGATGTCACGGGACTCGAGGAAGGCGGCGTGAGCTCGACCCAGGCGACCGAGGCGCATGTGGGCGTCCCCGATGTTGTGGAGGTTGATGACCAGCCCGTGGCGGTAGCCGCTCCCGCGCCGGGTATCGAGGGCCTTTCGGAAGTACTCGAGCGCCTTGGCGTAGTCACCGAGCCCATGCCGCGCGGTGCCCAGGTTGTTGTAGATACGGCCCATCAGGATCCGGTCGCCGGAGACCTCTGCGAGGACCCGCGCGTCCTGCAGGTAGCGCCAGGCCTGCTGCGGCCTGTCGTCGCGCAGGTAGCGATTGGCCATGCCGAGCTGAGCGAGCGCCGCGGTGACGGGGTCGTCGCCGGCGAGCTCCATGGCCTCTGCGAGGTAGGCCTCGGCGGTGGCGTAGTCACCGCCCTCGCTGGCGAGGTGGGCCAGAGCGCTGAGGAACTCGGCGCAGAGCCGCGGGTCGTTGCGCATCCTCGTCTCGCTGAGGCCCTGCTCCAGGCTCGCGGAGGCAAGGATGGTCCGACCGGTCGCCGTGAAGACACGACCGAGGGCGAGGTAGCAGGCGACCTCGAGGTCTCCGCTGCCACCCTCGGCGGCCAGCTCCAGTGCGATCTGGAGGTGGCGCTCGGAGGTATCGTGGTCACCGATGAGGTGGCCGATCTCGCCGGCCTTGAGGCGCAGCACCGCCTCGCCCCTGAGCGAGCCGCCGCCGTCTTTGCCCTCGGCCATCTCCAGCCAGGCGACACCTCGCTCGTAGCAGGCCAGCGCACGCTCCAGGAAGGCTCCCGTCCGGTGCTTGTCTCCCGCCAGGTTCACGAAGCGGGCCGCGTCCACCAGGCGTCCGGCGGCGGCACAGTGGCTGGCGAGGGCGTCGTAGTGCGGCTCGAGGTGATCGGCGAAGAGGCGCTCCATGCCCTCCGCGACGAGGCGGTGATGATCTCGCAGCTGGACGCCCAGGATCGAGCGCCGGACGACCTGCCAGACGAGGTGAGAGGCGAAGGTGTGGCGGCGTTCCTCGCCGCCCTCTGGCACGATGAGGCCAGCGTCCACGAGATCCCGGAACAACGGCGCGGCGTCCTCGAGCCCCGCGGCCTCCGCCACCAGCGTAGGCGAGAACGACAGCCCGATGGTCGCAGCGATCTGCAGGGCGCCCTTCGCTGCGGGGTCGAGATCGTCGACCCGGGAGCTCACCAGCCCCTCCAGGGTAGGCGGCAAGAGGACCTCTCCGCCGGTGGGGTCGCTCAGGCGCGCCTTGCGACCCTCGATCTTGATGCCACCCTTCTGCTGGAGCGACTTGACGACCTCCACGACATACAGCGGGTTCTTGGTCGCGTGGCGGTCCACGAAGTCCACCAGGTCGGGACCGATCGCGCGGACCGCCAGGATGTCGGCGGCGAGTTGGCTGCGGGCTTCGTCGTCCAGCGGGCCGAGGCGGATCTCCTCTGAGGGTCGCGGCAGCTCGGACGGCGGCTTGCGGCCACGCCAGGTCAGGATCCACAGCAGGCGCGAGCCGGCGGAGGCGCGGACGAGATGGCCCAGGAGCTGTCGCTCGAAGACCGGCATGTACTGGAGGTCCTCCACCACCGTCAGCGTGGGCCGACTGCGGGCGAGCCCCTTCACGAAGGCCGAACCAGCGCCGTAGATGTCCTCTTTGGTCGGCTGGGCGCGCCGCTGGGACCCCAGGGCGAAGAAGTCGCCGATGGTGGCAATGTCGGGCTCGTCCACGCTGAGCTCCGACAGCCGGGCGAGGCGCTGGCGGATGACCTCTGGGGGGTCGTCGTCCTCGATCCCGAGCACCGCGGCGACGACGTCGCGGAGGGCAGCCAGGGGGTGCTCGTTCCCGTAGGGGTAGCAGCGAGCGACGTAGCAGGGGACCCGCCCCCGAGCCGCCTGCTCGCGCAGCTCTCGTACGAGCCGTGTCTTTCCGCTCCCAGCCTCGCCGGAGATGGCGAGGACGCCACCCCGACCCTCTGCGAGTCCGGTGATGGCGCTGGCGAGCACCTCCAGCTCTCCGGCCCGCCGGATCCACCGTCCACCGGGTCCGCCGCGGACCTTGCGCCGACGCCCCGCGAGCACGAAGGTGGAGAGGTCCTTTCTGCGCCCCTTCATGCGGATGCGAGGCCCGAGGTTGAAGCGCCAGCGGTCGCCGCCCAGGGAAGCCACGAGATCGGAGACCCTGATCTCGCCAGGATCCGCCAGGGCAGCGAGGCGGCGTGCGAGCTTGACGACGTTTCCGCGAGGAACGTAGGACATGTCGTCCGGCGTGCCGCTCAGGGCGACCTCGCCCCGATGGAGGCCTACGGCGAGCTCCACGGGCTGACCCTTCTTCCGCAGCTTTCGCACCGCGCGCAAGAGCTCCAGCGAGCAAGCCAGGGCGCGGTCGAGGTCGTCCTCGAAGGCCCGTGGGATGCCGAAGAGCATGGTGATCGTGTCGTGGCTGGGCGCGTCGAGCCAGCCGTGAAAGCGCCCGGCGACCCGCGCGAGGGCCCGGTTGACGGTCTCCTGCTGACGCAGGACCTCCTCTGGCTCGATGACCTCGCTGGCATCGGTGAGACCGACGACCTCTGCCACGAGCACGGCGACGCTCTTCTTCTCGCCGATTGGCCGCCTGGCGCCAGGCTCCGATGGCGCCGACGACGCGGTCGAGGTCGCGTCGCTCCGCGTCTGGTCCATCGACTCCTCGAGCCGGGTGAGCTCGTGAGCGAGGTTCTGGAGCAGCGCAGCCGAAGGGTCCGGCCCGAGCTCGTCCTCGAAGAGCTCCCGCAGGAAGGAGCCCAGGCTGGCGTCGTCGATCCGATGCCCAGCCTCGAAGAGGAAAGCGCGGAGGTCCTCTTCGAGCAGCCCGGCGTCGGCGTACCGGTCGCCCGGGTCGCGGGAGAGCGCCACCTGGAGGATGTCCCAGAGCCGGTCGGGGATGGCCGGGACCTCCTCGCGCGGGTCGGGGACGATGGCCTCGCGAACCTGCCGCAGCTTCTCCTGCGGATCGGGGTCCTGGAAGAGCCGGTGGTTGACGAGCAGCTCGTAGAGCACGATGCCGCAGCTGAAGATGTCGCTTCGCTGGTCGATGCGCTCACCCCGCGCCTGCTCGGGGCTCATGTAGGCGAACTTGCCGCCCCCGGGTTGACCCGTGGGCTCCCGCTCGAGCTCGTTCAACATGCGAGCGATGCCGAAGTCGGCCAGCTTCACCTCACCCTGGAAACTGAGCAGCACGTTGTGGGGCGACACGTCCCGATGAACGATGGGCGCGGGGTTTCCCTCGGCGTCGACGCGGGAGTGGGCGTATGCCAGGCCCCTGGCCAGGCCCGCAGTGACGTAGACGGCGACGGGCAGTGGCAAGGCGAGGCCCATCGCCCGACGACGACGGACGGAGCGCGTCAGGTCCCGCCCGTGGATCAGCTCCATGGCGATGTAGTGATCCTGGCCGACCTTTCCCAGCTCGTAGACCGACACGATGTTCGGGTGGCTCAAGAGCGCCGAGATCTTCGCCTCGCGGATGAACATCTGGACGAAGTGCTGCGAGTGCGCCAGCTGGGGGAGGATGCGCTTGATGACCAGGCGCTTCTCGAAGCCCTCCACCCCGAAGCTCCGGGCCAGGAACACCTCCGCCATTCCCCCCGTCGCGATGCGCTCGAGGAGTTGGTACTTGCCAAATGGCGCGGGGAGGTCCATGCGGCACGCAGAGTACACTCCCGCCCGGAATGCCCGACCTGCCCCTGGTGGCCCTGCGTGGGCTGGTCCCCTTCCCTGGCGCGCTGACACCGGTCGCCTTGGACGGACCCCGAGCCCTCAACGCCGTGGCCGAGCACCTCGAGCGAGGCGTGGACCTCGTCCTGGCGACTGTCCGCCCCGGAGTCGTCGAGCCCTGCTCGCTGGAGGATCTCCACCCGGTGGCCTGCAGGGGACGGGTCCTGAGGACCCTCGCGATGGGGGACGGCTCAGCGCGCGCGCTCGTCGAGGCCCACGCGCGCTGCCACCTCGGCGGACTCACGCCAGGCGAGCAGCACTGGACCGCCACGGTCACCGCCTTCGACGAGCTCGACGACGACCCGGCGACGCTCGAGGTGCGGCACGACAAGCTCCGGGAGTACCTCACCGAGCTGCTCGCGCGCGACCTGCGTCGTCCTCCCGAGCTCGGCCAGGCGCCACCTCACTCTTCAGAAGGTCCCGCGCGCCTCGCGGACTACGCCGCTGGCATGCTTCAGCTCCCGGTGGAGCTCCAGCAGGCGCTGCTCGCAGAGCCGAGCGTCGCGAGCCGCCTCGAGCTCCTCGTCATGGAAGCGGCCAAGGCCGCGGAGCTCGTGAGCCTGTCGAACCGCATCCACGGACAGGTGCGCGAGGCCATCGATCGCTCCCAGCGCGAGTACTTCCTCAGAGAGCAGATCCGCATCTGCCGCGAAGAGCTCGGCGAGCAGGCCAGCGACGAGCTCTCCCGCCTGGAGCAGCGACTGGTGTCGACGGGCATGCCCCAGACGGTGCTCGCAGAGGCCCTCCGGGAGCTGGACCGCATCCGCCGCATGGGCGCCGACGCCGCAGAGACCTCGGTGGTGCGCAGCTGGCTGGAGCTCCTGGGGGAGATGCCCTGGAACGTGACGACAGTGGACGACGAGTCCCTCGAGCGCGCCAGGGAGATCTTCGACCGCGACCACTTCGGCCTGGCGGAGGCCAAGCAGCGCATGCTGGAGTACCTCGCCGTGCGCAAGCTCAACCCCCACGCGCGCGGCCTGATCCTCTGCTTCGCGGGCCCGCCGGGGACCGGAAAGACCTCTCTCGCCCGTACGGTGGCCCAGGCGCTCGGGCGCTCCTTCCAGGCCGTGTCGCTGGGCGGCGTCAAGGACGAGTCCGAGATTCGGGGTCACCGGCGCACCTACACCGGTGCGATGCCCGGACGGATCCTGCAGGCGGTCCGGCGAGCGCGGACGAGAAACCCCGTCCTGCTGCTCGACGAGCTCGACAAGCTGGGTGCCGGGACAGGCGATCCGGCCTCTGCGCTCCTCGAGGTCCTCGACCCGGGCCAGAACCACGACTTCACGGACCACTACCTCGATGCGCCCTTCGATCTCTCCCAGGTGCTGTTCATCGCGACGGCGAACGTCGCGGACGACATCCCCTCGGCGCTCCTGAATCGCCTCGAGGTCGTCTCGCTGCCCGGCTACGTCGAGGAGGAGAAGATCCAGATCGCCAGGCGTCACCTGCTCCCCGACCTCCACGCCACCCACGGGCTCGACGAGTCCCACATCCGGTTGTCCACGGAGGCGCTGAGCGCGCTCGTCCGCCGCTGGACCCTGGAGCCCGGTGTCCGCGGCCTCGAGCGCGCCCTGCAGCGCGTGTTCCGGGCGATGGCGCTGCAGTGGGTCGAGGGCAGGACGCGCACCCTCGTGATCCGCGAGAAGCACCTGGAGAAGCTGCTCGGCCCGCCTCCGCCGCGGCCCCAGCTGGTCCAACACGCCGGCCGACCAGGCGCCGCCCTCGGTCTCGCCTGGACGGCCGATGGCGGCGAGGTGCTCCTCGTCGAGGCGCTCCGCTTCGACGACGGACAGGGCCGGATCGAGCTCACGGGAAGCCTCGGGGAGTCCCTGCGCGAGTCGGTCAGCGCAGCGCTCTCACTCCTCCGGAGCCGCCATGCGCACTCATCGGTCTTCGTGGACAGCGACTTCCACGTCCACCTGCCCGTCGCGGGAGTCCGAAAGGACGGCCCCTCGGCGGGTCTCACGACCCTGGTCGCCCTGGCTTCGCTCCTGAGCGGCAAGCCAGCCCGTGAGGGCCTCGCCTTCACCGGAGAGATCACACTGCGGGGCCAGGTCCTCCCGGTCGGCGGCGTCAAGGAGAAGCTCCTGGCAGCCCGCCGCGCCGGGCTCGCGGCGGTCGTCCTCCCCGCTGGAAACCAGAGGGACGTCGAGGGACTGCCGAGCACCCTGCGAAGCGCGCTGGAGCTCCACTTCGTCCAGACGGTCGACGAGGCCCTGGCGCTGGCCCAGGTCGATCAATGAGCCCGGCGGATCACTCGCGGGGATCGTAGGGAACGAGGCCGGCCAGGGCTTCGGCTGCGGCCTTGGCGTCGTCGTCCAACAGCGGCGGCGTCACGATCTTCAGCTGGACCACGAGGTCAGTCGGGGCCCCGGAGCCGGTCGGTTCGCCCTTGCCGCGCAGGCGGAAGCGGACTCCGCCAGAGGTACAGGGCGGGAGCGTCAGCAGCACCTCCCCGCGGTAGGTCTGGACGGGCACGCGCCCGCCGAGCAGGGCCTCGTGCACGCTGATGGGCAGGATGCGTACGTTCGGATCCGCCGACGAGGAGGTGGTCGTGCCGGCCGACGGAGGCGACTGCCGGCTGTCCGCCGGCTCCGGGCCCACCAGCCTGATGTCGCAGACGAGATCGCCGTAGGCGCCGCCTCCTTCCCCGGCGTGGCCGTACTTCGGAACGCGCAGGGTCTGACCATGCCCGATCCCTGGCGGGACCTTCAGGTCATGGATCTCGTCGTACTCGACGACTCCACGACGGTCCTCTGTGAGCACGAGTCGGGTGTAGGTGAGGGTCACCGTGCCGCCCTTGGCCGCGATCTCCCGAGGTACGTCGACAGCCATGGAGACGTCGGTCCCGGCCTTGGCCGAGGCGCGCGGTGGAGGGGGAGGAGGAGGAGAGGGTCGCCCAGTGCCCCGCGGCTCCGGCGCTCGATCCTTGCTGAGAGTCGTCTTCGACGAGCGCGGTCGCCGTCCCCCGAAGCCGAAGTCGGCCTCGCCGAAGATGTCGTCGAGGCCGAGATCGTTGGCCGGATCGCTTCCCAATCCAGTCGAGTTCGGATCTGGCTTGGGATCTCCGGACCAGTAGTGGAAGCCTCCAGCCATGCGGCCGGGCGTCCTGCGCATGAAGCTACGGTCGTAGCGACCCCTCGCTGTCGGGTCGGAGAGGATCTCGTAGGCCTCCGCGACCTGCTGAAAACGCTCGACCTTTTCCGTGTCCGTGCCGACGACATCGGGATGAAGCTCACGGGCGAGACGCCGGTAGGCCTTCTTGATCTCCTGCATCGTCGCGTCCGTGGGAACGCCGAGCACCTGATAGAAGTCGCCCGCCATGCTGGCGCATCATAGCGGGAGGGACTTCTCCCGGCGTGGATCGACCCTTCGTTTCCTTCAGGTTCGAATCAGCGGGACCGATGATTGACGGTGTCTCCGGACGGTGGATAAGATCGATCGAGATCCACACGGGATCGACGAGGACTGGATGGGCAAGTACAGCAACCCCGGCGGACTCAGCTGCTCCTTCTGCCACAAGCCGCAGCGGGAAGTCGACAAGATCATCGCGGGGCCGAACGTCTACATCTGCTCCGAGTGCATCAAGCTCTGCATGGACATCATCCGGGAGAACTCCCAGCAGAAGCCCATCGCCTGGGGCAACCAGAAGCTCCCGCCTCCCGCCAAGATCAAGGCCTTCCTCGACCAGTACGTCATCGGCCAGGACCAGGCGAAGCGCCAGATCGCCGTCGCGGTCTACAACCACTACAAGCGGCTCGAGCACAACAAGAAGAACGCGACCTCTGGCGAGGTCGAGATCCAGAAGTCGAACGTGCTGTTGATCGGCCCGACCGGCACCGGCAAGACGCTGCTCGCCCAGACCCTCGCGCGCTTCCTCGACGTGCCCTTCGTCATGGCCGACGCCACGACGCTGACGGAAGCCGGCTACGTCGGCGAGGACGTCGAGAACATCATCCTGAACCTGTACCACGCCTCCAACAACAACCTGGAGCGCACGGTCAAGGGCATCGTCTACATCGACGAGATCGACAAGCTCGCCAAGAAGAACTCCACCTCGAGCGTCTCCCGCGACGTCTCGGGCGAGGGCGTCCAGCAGGCCCTGCTCAAGATCCTCGAGGGCACGATGGCGAACATCCAGGTTCGCGGCAACAAGCGCCTGCCCAACCAGGAGTACCTGCAGGTCGACACGACCAACATCCTCTTCATCTGCGGCGGCAGCTTCGAGGGCCTCGAGCGCGTGATCGAACAGCGCATCGGCGCCAGGACCGTCGGTTTCCTGGCAGACGACCGCGAGCACGTGGCCGCGGACAAGCGCTCGGCGCTCCTGCAGAAGGCCCAGGCAGAGGACCTCGTCAACTTCGGGCTCATCCCCGAGTTCATCGGCCGCCTCCCCGTCTGCGCCGTCCTCGAACCCCTCGAGGCCGAGGACATGGTCCACATCCTCAAGGAGCCCAAGAACTCGCTGGTGCGCCAGTACCAGAAGCTCTTCAAGTTCGAGAAGGTCAAGCTGAGCTTCACGGAAGAGGCCCTGGTCGCGATCGCGGAGGAGGCGGTGACGCGCAAGGCCGGCGCCCGTGGTCTCCGGACGATCATGGAAAAGGTGATGCTGGAGATCATGTACGAGGTGCCCAGTCACGAGGGCCTCAAGGAAGTCGAGATCACCGAAGAGATCGTTCGGGACGGAGGGGCTCCGTTCTTCGGGGCAGAAGAGCTGCCCGCAAGCGGCTAGCTTGAACCGACCCGGCCTCCTGATCGCGAGCCCGCAGATGCGGGATCCCAACTTCGCGGGCACGGTGGTCCTGCTCTGGCACTACGCAGATGACGGCGCCATGGGAGTGGTGATCAACCGCTCGATGGCCATCGCCATCGGAGAGGTCGGCCGGCAGCTCTCCATCGAAGAGGGCGACATCGCCATGCCCGAGCTCCCCGACCGTGTCCTCTGGGGCGGCCCGGTCGAGCCGGGCGCTGGCTTCCTGCTCTTCAAGGGCGAGATCCCGGAAGAGGAGGGCTGGAACGTCGAGAACAAGATCGCGGTGACGACGAGCCAGGAGCGCCTCGAGCACCTGCTCCGGAGCGGCGGCGAGTACCGCCTCTGCCTCGGCTACGCGGGCTGGGCCCCCGGCCAGCTCGACCACGAGATCGAGATCGGCAGCTGGCTCTACACAGACCCGAAGGCGGCCATCGTCTTCGACGAGGAGATCGACGACCGCTACGACCTCGCCCTGGCGTCCTTGGGGCTCCTCGCGTCTGAGGTCTGGATGACGCCCATCGACGAGTGAATCAGTCTCCCTCGGCGAGGGCTACGCCCGTGTCGCGGCCGCCGTCGAGGAAGGGGGTCCAGTGCTCGACCACGATGTCGAAGCGAGGCCGCTCGGACTCGGGCAGGGGCTCGACGCTCGGGAGGTCGACCTTCATCGCGTCCACGGGCTTGCCGTCGAGGCGGAACTCGTAGTGCAGGTGGGGTCCCGTCGACAGACCCGTCGAGCCGACGTAGCCGATGACCTGTCCCTGCTCGACTCGGCTGTTGTTGGCGACCGCGATCTTCGAGAGGTGGCTGTAGCTGGTCGTGTACGGCCCGGCGTGGTCGAGCTTCACGTACTTGCCGTGGCCACCGTTGCTCCCGGCGTACACGACGGTGCCCTTGCCGGTGGCCCGAACCGGCGTGCCGCTGGCCGCGCCGAAGTCGGTCCCGTAGTGGGGCCGTCCCTTCTTGAGCACCGGGTGGAAGCGCTTCAGGTCGAAGCTCGACGTCACCCGGGAGAACTCCAGCGGTGAGCGCAAAAAAGGTCGCTTGCTAGCTGTGCCGTCAGCCTGGAACCACCCGGTCTCGCCGTCTTTCTTCTCGTAGAAGAAGGCCGTGTAGACCTTGCCGTCGTTGTCAAGGCGAACAGCGTTCAGATCGCCGAGCTTGGCGAACTCGCCGTCGCGGTGGAGCTCCTCGCCGACCAGGGTGAAGCGAGCGCCAGCGCGGAGCTCGGTGTTGAAGTCGACCTCCCACTGGAAGACCTCGGCGAGCCGCACGATGTCCGCGGGTCGAAGGCCAGCCTCCGTCGCCGCCGCCCAGAGGCTGCCCTCGACCTCAAGGGTGCGGACGCCGAGCTCCTCGTCGTACTCGACGGTCATGAGCTCGGCCTCCAGCACCTCGCCGAGATGGACCACCAGAGTGTTGTCCTCGTCCAGTGCGTAGCGCAGCGCGATGGCAGCCGGCGTGTCCCGCTCGTAGACGAAGACGAGGTCGCGCCCGGCCCGGATGTTCGTCAGGTCGGTGAAGCTCGAAGCGGCGACCACGACCGCGTCGACGTCACTCACGCCGTGCTCGGCGACGATGGCGCCGAGCGTGTCCCCGCGCCGGATGGCGTGGCTGACTTCGGAGAAGCGAGGGGGCTCCGGCTCCGTGACCACGACCTCTGGGACGACCGCCGGCGTCTCGGGCCCGGAATCGGCCCACAAGATGGCGCCGCCGAGACCCAGGGTGACGACGAAGCTGGTCGCGAGCATGCGCGCGCGGACCACCACTCTCCGCTGGACGTGCTGTGGGTCCGTCAAGACTCAACCCGATTGAAAGGACGAGAGATCTCAGTCCAGTCTATCGGAAATACCAGAGAATCGCCACGAGAACGGACAGCCCAACCAAGCCCAGGCAGCCACCCAGCGCGAGCCCCTTCATCACCATCGCCAGGGTACTGTCTGGCTTGCTGCCCTGGCGCTCGAAGCCGGTTGGCTCCGCTGTCGGGGCCGGCGCTGGAGGAGGCAGGCCGACGGTCATCTCGGCCTCTGGCGCCGTGTGCGACCCCGAGTCCAGGTCGAAACGGCGGCCGGCGAGACCCTCGCCGTCCTCTGGCTCGCCGGAGTCGACCGTGGGAACCACCTTGCTGCACCAGCGCTGGAGCCCCGTGCCGGCCGAGGCGTCGGCGAGCTCCAGGAGCATCTGCTCGCAGTGGGCCCCGTCCGGCCGCTGCCCCGGCTCCCAGGCGAGCATCTGCTCCAAAGCGACCCGCATCGGGCCGTAGTCTCCTGGCAGCTCCGCGAGCCAGGCGCGCAGGCGACCCTCCATCTTGGCTCGCTCGAGGCTCGGCTTGCCGAACTCGCGGCCGATCGCCGCCTCCCCCAGCGTCAACCCGAGACCGTAGATGTCCACGGCCGTGCTGAGCTCCCCGCGCAGGATGTACTCGGGCGCCATGTACAGCAAGGTGCCGAGGACCATGCGCCCCGTCCTCGCCTCGCGCGCGTCGAAGGCCGCCCGGGCGACGCCGAAGTCGAGGAGCTTGATGTGTCCCCTCCCCGTCAGCATGATGTTCGCCGGCTTGACGTCCCGGTGGATCACACCGAGCGAGCAGCCCGTGTCCGGGTGCCGAGCCGTGTGGGCCTTGCCAAGCGCGCCGGCGACGGTCGCGCCGAAGCTCGCCAGGGCCCGCGGCGGCATCCGCCAACCAGCGGCGATGATCCTCGAGAGGTCGACACCATCCACCCACTCCATCACCACGCAGTCACGCCCCTCCAGCTGCAGCAGGTCGAGCACGGCGAGGATGGACTCGTCCTGGAGGAGCCCGAGCAGGCGAGCCTCGTCGCGGACGCGCTTCACGAAGTCGTCCCGTTGTTCGCCGTGGTCTCCGCTGATGACCTTGACCGCGACCTTGCGGCGCATGCCGCGCTCGCCGCTGAGCTCGGCGGCGTAGACCGTCCCGAAGGCTCCGGAGCCGATCGGCTGGTGCAAGGTCAGCTGTCGCATCGCGGCCGATGGTAGCGGGTAGGCTTGGGACCGTGTGGTGCCTGCTGCTCGCGAAGGCCGTCGCCGAGCCCATCGGCGAACCGATCGGTGAGCTGGAGGTCCGGTACGCGAGCCCCGACGACCTCGACGACCGAGGCGCCGCCTTCGCGGAGGGCATCGACGGCGACTGGATCCTCGTCCAGGGCCGCGCTGAAGCGCTGGATGCGCTCGAGGCCGAGTTCGAGACACGGAGTCGCCGCGAGGACCACCGCAGGACGGCGCGGGACGGCGAGCCGACACTGGATTCGCTCGAGGCGGAGCTCAGAGCCCTCGGGGCCGTCGCCATCGGCGAGTCGGTGGAGGGTCGGGACATCCTCGCGCTGCAGCGGGGTGCGGGTCCACGTGTCCGCATCCTGGGCGGCCACCACGGCGACGAGACCGCCGGTGTTGCGCTGGCCATGGAACTCGCGCGGAGCTTGGAGGTGCCAGGCCGGTCGCTCTGGATCGTACCGATCGTCAACCCGGACGGCTACGCCGCTGGCTCGCGTCAGAACGCCAACGAGGTCGACCTCAACCGGAACTACGACCAGGCCTGGGCCGACAGCGTGTTCTCCGGACCGGAGCCCTTCTCGGAGCCCGAGACCCTGTCGATCCGCACGCTGGCGAGCTTCCACCCGCCGGTGATGGGCTTGAGCCTCCACTCCGGCGCCCTGAACATCGGCTACCCCTGGAACCACACGAGGGACCCGGCCCCCGAAGAGGATGAGCTGATCCTCCTCGGCGCCGTCTACGCCGCCGCCTGCGTGGTCGAGGACTTCAGCCTGGTCAACGGCGCCGACTGGTACGTCACCTACGGCGACAGCAACGACTGGTCCCTGGCCCGCCACGGAGCGTGGGAGTACACCGTCGAGCTGAGCGTGGAAAAATCACCGGCCGACCCCACGTCAGTCGTCGAGGCCCACCTGGCCGCGGTCGAGGCCTTCGTCACAGCAGAGCTCGGCAGCGAGGGGATCGTCCTCGACGCCGAGACCGGACGCCCGGTCTCCGCCCGCCTGAGCGCGGAGGGCACCAGCCCCTTCTGGTCGAGCCCGATCGACGGCACCTGGGCGCATCGATACGCCGGCCCCTTCACGGTCGAGGCCGTCGGCTACGAGCCCGGCACCTCCGACGACGGCTGGCTCGCAGCCACCGCGCGACTGTCGATCGACACCCTCCTCGTCAGCGTCCTGGAGGAGGACTCGAGCCTGGCGCTGGACGCGACCGAGGTGGTCCTGACCCGCCCCGGGCATGATGACGTCCTGCTCGATCAGCGAGATGGATCCTGGAGGATCGACCCCTCCGAGCTCGCCGTGGGCGCATGGGACGTCCTCGCCGACACGGGAGTCAAGAAGCGGGGGGTGCTCGTCACGGACGCCCGCCTGCCCGTGCGCATCGACGACGCCGAGCTCGCCGACGACCTGGTCCTCGGCGGCGCCTTCGCGGCCGGTACCCGCGCCTTCGCGCTCTACGGCGATGACCGCGCCCTGGCGGAGATCGACGTGCTCGACGAGACCGCGACGGAGCTCAGGCTCGGGCTGTCTTCACTTCCCGCTGACGGAACCGTGGACATCCTCGTCGTGTCCAAGGGCGTGGAGGTCGGAATCGCAGACGTCTTCGGCGAGCTCGTCTTCGACACGCACCGGGAGGCGGTCGACACCGGCGATCGTGCCGCCGCCGTCGAAGCGGAGCCCCGCACGGGCTGCTCGGTCCCGGCCACGCACTCATCCCTCCTCGCGATCGCGATAGGTGCCTTGCTCGCACGGAGACGAACGACATGTTCCTGCTCTTGACGCTCGCTGGCTGTGACCGCGACGACCTCTACCAGACCAGCACGTTCAGCGAAAACGTCTACAACGCCTACGAAGACTGCCGCGACACCGAGCTGCGTTTCCTGGCCGGCAAGCACAACATCCAGACCGCCTTCGAGCCCTGCGGATCGAACAACTTCGTCCACTACCGCTGGGCCCCCGACGGCGTGCAGCTCTACTTCCAGCTACCGATGAGCGCCCACATCCTCAACGGCGTCGACAAGACCATCGGCACGGTGCCCACAGAGGTCCCGGTGGGCGACGCCGCCTGGATGGCCAGGGAATACCTCGTCTTCCCCATCGCACCGCCGAAGGGTGGGACGAAGCAGCGCATGCTCCGCTTCGACCGCATGCAGGCGTCCGTCATCGAGCTCGAGCTGGATGTGGAGGACCCTCGGGACCTGATGCCGACGGGATCGGCCGACAGCGTCTACTTCACAGCGGAGTCCGAGGGCGCGCGCCGGATCTTCGTCGCGAACTTCACCGAGATGACCGTCGCTCCGATCTTCCCGTTCGTGACCTCGGCGGACACCTTCACCTACGAGCCCGCGATGCAGCAGCTCGCCGTCGGCGAGGGCGACACGGTGCGGACCTTCACGGCCGATGGGGGCCTGCTCGAGACCTTCCCTGACGCTACGCGCGGCTCGATCCACCCGGCTGGGCGCTACGTGGCGCTGGAGAAGCTGGGCGAGCCCATCTCGCCCTTCGATCAGCGCAGCTGGAACGAGCTCTCAGAGGACGCCAGGGAGCGCGAGCTGCGTCGCATGGAGGAGTGGCTGGCCAAGCAACCCGAGTGGGTCATGACCGAAGTCAGCCCGCCGGTCATCGAGGTCTGGGACCGGGATCAGTCCGAGCGCTGGCGCTTCACGTCCTTCTACGGGAGCAAGTTCCAGTGGTACCCCTACCAGCCGGAGCTGCTCTACGCCTCCTTCGTCCTCTGGGGCCTCGAGGGCAAGGAGATGAACCGGAACGTCGCCATCACGCAGCTCCACGAGCGCCTCCGAATGGCCGGAAACGGCGAGACGCCCATGGGCATGGAGAAGGTCGTGGCGCAAACCGGATACGCCGACACCCCCCAACCGATCGGGGGATGAGTTTTGACTCACCTTCGGAGCTCAAATTCCGGCTAACTACTTGAACTTGCTGACATAACCCCCCTGGCACGGGCCTTGCGTTCCTTTCCGACGACGATGAGTCGACGAGGAGGAACAAATGACAGCTTTTGCCAGGAGAACAGACGACCGCCGCGAGGAACTGATCCTCGCGCATTACCCGATGGTCCGCCAAGTGGCGTACCGCATGGTGAGCCGCTTTCCAAGCTGCGTCGAGGCTGATGACCTCGTCACCATCGGCACCATCGGGCTGATCGACGCGGTCGATCGCTTCGAAGAGGACCGGAGGATTTCATTCTCCGCCTACGCCCGCATACGCGTCCAAGGAGCCATCCTGGACGAACTCCGCAAGGAGGACTGGGTGCCACGCTCGGTCCGGACCCGCCACCACGCCCTCAAGGTCGCTCGCGAAGCGCTGCGTCTCAAGCTGGGCAGGGAGCCCACCCACGTTGAGTGGGCTGCCGGGATGGAGATCACCGTCGAGCGCCTGCGCGACATGATCAAGGACTCCACCCTCCGGGCTCTGGTCTCGATGGAGGAGGAAAACCCGCACAGCGAAGACACGATCGGCGACAGCCTCGTTGGCGACGCCGCCTGCCCGGCGGACGAAGCCACCAGGAGCCACGTGGCGTCGATGGTCCGAGAGGCCGTGACTGGTCTCCCGGAGCGCGAGCGCTACCTGGTCGAGCTCTACTACTTCCAGGACCTGACCTTCAGGGAGATCGGCCAGATCCTGGGAGTGACCGAGAGCCGCGTGAGTCAGCTCCACACCCGGATGAAAGCTCGCCTCTACAGCAAGCTCCAGTCCATCATCGAGCCTGACTAGCCCCCCGGGGGGGGTCACTCCCCCAGGCACACCTCGAGCTGGTCGGCGGGCGTCGTATCGAACCGCACGCCGCCAGCTTCGGGGAGACCGCAGTGCTCGATCCCGTTGATCAGCACACAGGGGGAGACGACCGTACCGTCTGGAGGGTGGGTTCCCGCTGCGCCGAAGCGACAGTGCGTCGGCCCCCGGTAGGTCTCGAGCCCGATGCGGAAGCTGGCGATGCGCAGGTCGAAGCGCGCGGCGAGAGCGTCCCGATAGGTGCCCAGCGCCGTGGTCAGCGGCGCCAGCGTCGCCAGCTCGACGCGCCCCCCCTCCACGGCGGGCAGGGTCCTGAGCTCTCCCGGCGGGATGCGGATGACGATGTCGCCGATGAACTCCTCCGAGTCGTACCGGATGTGGAGCTGCACGGTCTCGGAGAGCCAGGGCGCGAGGTCCCCCGACAGCTGCGTCATCGCCTCGCGGTCCTGAAAGTAGCCCTTGTGCAGCGGGCCGATGCCGTCCCAGGTGATCTCGACCGGAACCAGCTCCTCAGGAGCCTCCGGGGCCTCGATCGGCGCAGGGGCGGGCTGGACTTCGAGCGCCGCGAGGGCCTCTTGTCTCGTGGGCGGCTGAGTAACGGACTCCGCGTCCGGCTCGCCCGGACACGCCAGCAACAACAACCAGCTCAGATGAGCCCCCTCCGCTTCTTCACGTCACGGATGGAGCGCTGGAGCGCGATCTCGTAGTCGACCGTGCCCTCGGAGATGTTCTTGATTGCGGCCTTGGCCTCTTCGCGCAGCGCGTTCTCGTCGACATCGTGGGCGCGGATCAGATCGAGGGTGCGGCGCCAGAGGATGCCGTCCTCTGCGTAGACCTCTTCGACGAAGTTGCTGATCATGAAGTTCTCGATGAACTGGCGGGCCAGGTACTTTGCGACCGCTTCTCCGGTCGGGTGGTTCCACTCTTCCGCGAGCCGCGACCGGAACTTGCCGTACTGGTCGTAGGAGATCCCGCCCGCGGCCATCGACTCCTTCACGTTGTCCCGCAGCTGGTAGTCGCGACGAAGGTACTCCTCCATGATGGAGATCAGGTCCTTCTCCGCCTCGCCCTTGTTCTCGGACAAGACCTCGATGCTGCCATTGGCGTCGAGCGACTCGATGACCGAGTTGGCAATCGCCGGGATCTTGGTGCGATAGAGCCTCATAGTGGCCTCCTTTCGGCATCCGCCGCGAGACCCGCCCCTTAGCCCTAGGAACCTCCGGCGGCCAGAGCTTCCTTCAGGTGCCCGATGTCGACATCGTTCAGGGGCGTACCGTCTGTGAGCACCAACAGCGAGGCGGTCTGTGGGATGAAGCGCTCTTCTGCCTTGTCGTGCACGAAGCTGCGGTACGCGTCGGCGAGCGCCCCCCCCAGTTCGTAGCGGTGGACATCGACGAGACGATCGTCGCCGTAGCGGCGACCGAAGACCAGCGTGCCCTCGTGCTCGAGCCACACGTAGCCCTCGAAGAGGTGCCGGACGTCGTCCGAGCTCACCCCGACGCCGCCGATGTCGACCGGCAGCGAGTCACGCGCGTCGGCCACGGCGAAGGGGTCCGCATCGGCCGCAGAATCGTCCGCCTCCGCGAAGCCAAAGGGGTCCTCTCCCTGGTGTGGGTCGACCGCGGCTGGACCAGAGACCATGAAGCCGGTCTCGGTCAGCCCCAGGTCCCTGTCCTCGGAGGGCTGGTCCAGGACGACCTCCTGGCTGTCGACCAGCTGCTCGAGGGCCTCGTCCAGGTCCCCGGCTCCCTTGCGCGTGAAGCCGAACTCCGAATCGGCCGACTCGATGTTGAGGAGGTTGTCCGCCTCGGCGATGGTCGGATTGAGGCTCACGCGGGCCTCTTCCCGCTCCTCGTCTTCGAAGTCATAGGGGGCGAGGTCATCCGGCACGAGCGTGCCGGCGGCCGCGTCGACGCTCACCTCGGGCACCAGCGTCGCTGGTCTGTCCAGGCTCGCGTCCAGGCTGTCGAGGCTGCGCTCGGGCACCAGCGTGCGAGCGCCTTCGTCTGCCGGAGGCTCCGGCAATGGCTCCAGACCGCGCAAGTCCGCAAGCTTGGGGGGCGTGTCGAGGCGAGCGCCGAGATTCTCGAGCTGCTCCTTCGTCGGCGGCGGCAGGAAGAAGATCCCCGCGGAGTCGGGATCGGCGACGACCTCGGAGTCATCGTCGTCGACGATCTCCATGTCCATGTCCCGGGAGCTCTCGTCGATCGAGTCGACGGTCTCGGAGAAGGGGCCGTCCCTCGTCGCTTCCTCCGCGAGGCCGAGGCTGTCCTCGCCGATGGGCGGGTTGGAGATCAGCGGGTCATCGGAGGGCCCGCCGAGGGCTCCCCGGACCTCCTCGCGCTCGATCCCGGCGAAGGCGTCTTCGTCCGCCTCCGGGCTCGGCGGTAGAGAGGTCTTCGAGGAGAACTGGCCCAGATCCGGCTGCATCGTAGCGAAGGGGTCGTCTGCCCCGGAGTAGGACGGCTGGGGCTCGCCGGGGGCCGAGGAGCTGAAGGGGTCGTCCCCGCCAAAGGACAGGTCCGAGTCCAGGGAGTCGATCGAGGTAGAGAACATGTCGATCGAGGTCTCCTCCGCGAGGGGGCGAGACACAGGGGCCGAGCCGGAGGAAAAGCCGATGTCGGAGGGGCGGCTCTCCTCGACCGGAGGAACCAGGCTGGTGAAGGGGTCCTGGGTCGGCGGGTCCAAGGTGGAGATCGCCGGGCGTGGCTCCTCCGGGGGAGGCGGTGGGGAAGCCGCAGCGGCAGCCTGGCGAGAGAGGGCGTCGCCGAGCGCGCCGAGGTCGGCCCTGCCTCCGGTCTCGGCGCCGAGGGCCTTGTCGACCGCCGCACCCCGGAGCCGCAGGGTCTCGCCGTCCCACCCGCCGACGCAGACACCGCCCTCGATCCGGATGCCGACCGTCGAGTCGAGAGAGACCACCGGCCCGAGGGGCGCCAGGTCCAGCTGCAAGGGAGAACGGAAGCGGCGTTCGACCTGCCTCTCGAATTCCTCGGCGGCCTTTCCCGTGGGGAAGGCCGCGTACCAAGGACCGTCCGCTGGCGAAATGGCCCCATCACCATGGAGCGCAGCCTCTTCGAGCGAGCGCCAGATCGCGGACAGCGCCGCGTAGACGGCCACACCGCGGTCGGCGGCCTTGTTCGCCGCCGCCTCGAAGAGCAGGTCCCTGTTGACGCCGACTACGTAGGTCTCGGCCTGGAACCGCTCCCCCCTCGGCGCCAGCAGGCGATATGGCCTGCCGTGGAGGTCACCCATCGCGCATCGGACCTTCTTCTCGCCCACTTCGATGGGCACGCAGCGGTTGGCGGCGCATGACAGCAGATCCCAGGCCCGAGCGACCCGACACATTCGCGCATAGCCTGCGGCGAGCGCCGGAATGGCCCTTCGGTCCGTGAGGATGCGAAGCTGGCTGCGGCTGACTCCGGCCCCGGTCAACACCCGGCCAGGCGCGATCTCCTCGAGGTCGTTCAGGACCCAGCTGGCGATGGCGGGGTCCAGCGCCAGGCTCGCAGGATCGCTGCGGGTGCCGGCCAGGTCCCGCAGGGCCTTTGCGGAGGCGGTGTCCGTCGAGAAGGCGTGCCGACAGGCCGCCGCGACGCCGGTGTGCACGGCCTCGAGCTGCTCACGTCCCGTCTTGATGCCGGCGACGGCTGCCAACAACGATGCGTCGCGAGGCAGCTCCAGTCGCCCGTGAGCGATGACGAGCGCCACCTTGTTGGCGACCAGGGCCTGGTGGAGGCGAGTGGGGCGCACGACGGGGTTGAGCTTGCCGGCCATGGCCCAGGCGAAGGACAGCCGCGCCGACAGGGACCACGCCACGCAAGCGAGGGCAGCTCCCCGGCGATCCGGCTCCATGCGGGACAACCGCGGCAAGCACCGGGCGAGCTGCGCCTGCACGGCGGGCATGCGCCTCTCGATGCCGGAGAGGTCCCCCGTGCACAGGGCACCGCACTGACGGGCCAGCTCGAGCATGACCAGGGAGGTCGAGCGCTGGCCGAGCTCCCCGGCCTCGACAAGCAGCTCGGCGAGCGCGAGCACCAGGCTGTCACGGCCGAGTCTCTCCGGACAGAGGTCATTGAGCTGCTCCCCGCCCCGGTCCTCGACCTGCTCCGAGATGCGCTTGACGAGGAAGCTGGCCAACGGCTCGCGGATGCGATCCGCGAACGCGACCGGGAAGCCGCGGTACTGGTCCCGTCCCTCGAGCAGGGAGACCTGGGCGGGGGCGTCGACGCCGATGTCCGGGAGCAGCGCCAGCGCCTCCTCCGGGGTCCGCAGCCAGCGGGCCTCGGAGAGGACGTTGTTCAGCCAGTCGAGGACGTCCACGATCGGTCTCCGGGAGCCTGTGACCCTATCACCGTTCCGGGTCCGGCCTGGGCTTCAGGATGTCTACGTACACCGGCTCCTCGGGCAGGTAGAAGAAGAGCAGATCCAGGGGACGCTCCTTCACGTAGACCATCGGAAAAGGCTGGAGCGTCGCGTCCAGCCAGACCATCGGGTAGCCGACGTCGATCCCCGGCTCGTCGTGAGCGCGAAAGTGGAGCCGTCCGGCCGCCTCGAGGAGGCAGGCGTCGAGCTCCGGGAGCCCGCTGCTGGACTCGTGGATGCGCGCGTCGGTCACGCTGCCGTCAGGACGAATGACCCATGTGAGGTAGACATCGCCGAGCTCCGTCCGGGCGCGGGCCTCGGCCGAGTGCTCGTAGCAGCTGCCAAAGACCTCGAGCTGCTCGATCACCAGACCATGGATCTCGACCGGACTCAGGTACCGGCCGGTCGGGGCGTCGTCGTCGGCAGGTGGAGCCGCGAAGGCGACGCTCAGCCACATCATGGGACCTCCACGAGCCTGGCGGAGACGACGAAGTGCTGGGCCTGCTCCAGCTCGACACCGCTGGAGTAGCTAGCGTGGACGGTGCGCGTCCAGTCGAGCTCGTGCCTCACCAATCGGGCATCCGAGGTCCTCATCCAGACCTCTCCGGCGACCTCGCCGCCGATGGTCACCTCGGCCTCCATGCGAGCGTCGGAGCCCTCGCCCTCGAGCTGGCCGGCGTAGCTCAGGTGGGCGCTCCGTCCGAGCTCGACGTCCTCGATGCCCTCGTTCTTCCAGAGCGCCGTGAGGTTGTTCCGCCAGCCGCGCTGGTAGCCCACCTCGAAGGGCCAGGAGGTCCTCCTCCAGGACTCGTCCCCGGGTCTCACCGCCGGGACGACCGGGGACAGCGCGGGGAGGAGGACGTCGAAGACCTCGCCGTGGCGGGGGGCCCCCGCGAGGTGCTCCGCGTCCCGGACCGCGAGGATCTCGCCCGTGTCGAAGACCCTGAGCTCTACAGACATGCCGGAGAGCTCCGAGCGCACCCACGGTCCTTCGGCGCTGGGCGCATGTTCGAGGCTCTCGAAGCGGAGCATGTCTCCCTCGGAGCCGTCTCGAAAGGCCCGGGTGGTGACCAGCAGGAGGTGCCCCCTGAGATGCACCTGCTGGTGCTCGTAGCCACTCAGATCGATGCCCTCGCCCGTGGTGTCGAACTCGGCGAAGACCTCGATCTCGTAGTGTCGTTCGGGCCCGGAGGCCCGGCCCAGCTGCTTGGGTGCGCAGGCAGGCGAGACCGCGGCCAACAGTGGAGCGAAGAGCATGGCCCCCCCCTAACCGTAGACTCGGTGCGTGTTCTCCATCATCCTCGCCGCCGGCGGATCGACGCGCATGGGTCGCCCGAAGGCGCTCCTGGACTGGGCCGGCCGCCCCCTGGTCCGAGCCTGGTGCGAGCGCCTCTTGCCCTTCGGCGAGGTCGTGGTCGTCGACGGAGCACACCCACTGATCTCCACAGTGCCTCCGAGCATCACCCTCGTGAACAACCCCGACTGGGCGACCACCGGAGCATGGGAGTCACTCGTCCGAGGAGCGAAAGGCCGGCGGGGCCCGGTCCTCGTGACTCCGGTCGACACGCCGGTCATCGCGGCAGAGGACATCGCCCGTCTCGCAGCCCGGACTCCTCCGGCGGTGCTCGCGTGGCAGGGAGATCCCGGTCATCCAGTGCTGGTCTCGGCAGAGGACCTCGTCGGGTCCTGCCCTCGCGGAGGTCTGGCGGCGCTGCTGTCGGAGGCCACCTTCGTCGAGGCCACGACGGGGGCCGTGCTCGCCAACATGAACACCCGAGCCGACTACGACCGCTTCAGTCCCTGAGCCACATCGTGACCGTGGCCTCGCCGGTCGCCGTGTCACCATCGACGTCCGTCGCCGTCACGCGCATCACGGCGGTCTCGCCGTCGAGCACCGCTAGGTCGTCCCCGCTCGGGAAGAGGGCCTCGTCGATCGGGGTCGCCGTCCCCCACAACAGGCCGTGACCCTCCTCCTGGCAGTAGACGTACCAGCCCTCGGCGGCGAACTGCCCGATCACCTCGCCGTCGTGCTCCGTCTCCATGTCGAGATCGACGACGTTGTTCGTGACGAGCCCCAGGGTGCGGGCCCGGAAGGTCAGGCCGTAGCCCCCCTGGGGTGGGACCATGATCTCGGCCTCGTCGCCCTCGACATAGGGCTCGAAGGAGTCGCTCTCTCCACCGCCGAGATCGAGGGACTCCGGGCCCTTGCCCGCGCAGAGTTCTTCGGGGGTGTACTCGCAGGCGAGAAGAAGCCAGATCACAGACCCAAGCCTAATGGGACACTCTCTGCCTCGGAGGTCTCATGTTCCTGGCTCTCTCGATCGCCCTAGCGGCGGACCTCACCGTCGATGCCACCACGGTCACCCTCGACGGCACCCAGAGCTACGACAACATCTACGTCATCAACGGCGGCAGCATCGTCATCACGGACTACGACGGGAGCGGGACGACGGGCACGCTGAAGCTGGTGGCGGACTACGTCGAGGTCGACAGCAGCTCGTCGATCGTCGGAGACGGCGCCGGCTACCGGGGCCAGACCGACAGCGACGGCGAGGGGCCCGGCGGTGGCACGGGCGGCAGCTGCTGTCCCGATGGGGGCGGCGGGGGAGCCCACGGCGGCGCGGGGGGAGACGGCAGCAACGACGGGTGTACAGGGACAGGAGGTTCTGGTGGCACGGCCTACGGGACCTCGACCTCGACCGATCTCGACATGGGATCGGCAGGCGGGGCAGCGGGTGCCTCCGACGGTGACGCAGGTGGCACCGGGGGCAACGGTGGGGGCTCCGTGTGGATCGTCGCCGCCGAAGTCGACATCTCCGGGACCATCTCCGTCGACGGCGACGCGGGCAGCACGACCAACAACGACGCCGAAGGCGGCGGCGCCGGGGGCGGCGTGCTCATCGTCGCGGACACCCTGTCCTGCGGTGGGACCATCAGCGCCGCGGGCGGAAGCGGCGGCTCCGTCGACGATGGCGGAGGCGGGGGTGGTGGTGGCGTCGTGAAGCTCTTCTACGACACCAGCGGCACGGCGTGCACCGCCGACGTCAGCGCCGGGAGTGGCGGCTGCGGCGCCCAGTCCGGCAGCAGTGGCAGCTCCGCGTCCACCGAAGAGGACTTCGACGGCGACGGCGTGACGGCGGCCGACGGAGACTGCGAGCCCACGGACTCCAGCATCTACCCGGGAGCCGACGAGTACTGTGACAGCGTCGACAACGACTGCGACGGCGACACCGACGAGGACGACGCCGTCGACGCCGACACCTGGTACGCCGACAGTGACGGCGACTCCTACGGGGGCTCCACCTCGACCGAAGCCTGCAGTCAGCCCACCGCCTACGTGGACAACGACGAGGACTGTGACGACGGCGACGCCGACACCTTCCCGGGGGCAGCCCCGAACGACAGCACCACCGACTGCATGAAGGACAGCGACGGCGACGACTACGGTGACTCGGGCTCCGCTGGGGACGTCACCGCGGGGACGGACTGCGACGACACGGACAACAGCGTCAATCCCGGGGCGAGGGAGGGTGTAGCGGACGGCGTCGACCAGGACTGCGACGGCATCGAGCGCTGCTACACCGACAGCGACGGCGACGGCTACGGAGAGAGCGCAGAGGTCGACAGCAGCGATCTGGACTGCACCGACTCCGGCGAAGCCGACGACGAGGACGACTGCGACGACAGCGACGCCACGGTCTACGACGGCGCGACCGAGCTCTGCGACGGCCAGGACAACGACTGCGACGGCATCCTGCCGAGTGACGAGAGCGATGACGACTCCGACGGCTACGTCGAGTGCAGCGAAGACAGCGGCGGCTGGGACGGCACCAGCGGCGTCGACTTCGAGGACTGCGACGACAGCACGGCCAGCGCCCATCCGGGAGCCGACGAGTACTGCGACGGCATCGACAACGACTGCGACGGCGACATCGACGAGGACGACGCCCTCGATGTCGTCACCTGGTACGCGGACTCCGACGGCGACGGCTACGGCGACGCTGCCGTCACCGACGAGGAGTGCAGCGCCCCCTCTGGCTACCTCGACGACGACACCGACTGCGACGACGGCGACGCCAGCAGCTACCCGGGAGCGACCGAGACGCCCTATGACGGCATCGACCAGGACTGTGATGGCAGCGATCTCTGCGATGTCGACGGCGACGGCTTCCTCTCAGAGGACTGCCCCGACGGCGACGACTGCGACGACAGCGATCCCACGGTCAACCCCGACGCCGAAGACGAGTGGTACGACGATCTCGACGCCAACTGCGACGGTGCCTCGGACTTCGACGCTGACGGCGACGGCTACGACTCGGCGACCTATGGCGGCGAGGACTGCGACGACGCGGACGCCGACACCTACCCTGGCGCCCCGGACGAGCCCTACGACGGCGTCATCAACGACTGCGACGACGCGGACGAGTTCGACCAGGACGGTGATGGCTTCGACGCCACAGAGGCTGGCGGCGAGGACTGTGACGACAGCAACTCGGACATCAACCCCGGCGCCGACGAGCAGTGGTACGACGGCGTGGACCAGGACTGCGACGGCAACGACGACGACCAGGACGAAGACGGAGTGACCGTCGAGGCCGACTGTGACGATCTGGACCCGGCCATCGGCGAGGACTGCCTCGACACGGGCTGGATGGACTCGGGCACGACCGGCAAGGGCGGCGGCTGCGGTTGCGCCACCGGCGGCGTGGCGCCCGGGTGGCTGGCACTGGTCGCGCTGCTGTCCTACCGGCGGCGCTCGAGGCGCTACTCGTAAGGACCGACCTCCTCCCAGAGAGGCCCGAAGGTGAAGGCGTAGAGCAGGACCGCGTCGCCGACCGGGTTGTCGGCCATGGCGGCCATCTCTGCGTCGAGGGCGATGACCGCATCGGCCGCGTCCAGCGAGCGCACGAGGCGCCGGTGGTTGCCTCCGTCGTCGAAGGCCCGCGAAGCGAGGAGGAAGAAGCCGCTGGCGCTGGGGCTGGCTTCGATCACGGGGACCAGCGGCCCGGAGTCCACGTCGAGCGGACCGCTCCAGCTGCGGGGCCACTCCCGGGCGTAGCCGAAGCCCACCAGGTTGCCACCGAGCTCGGCCGCGGCCAGCTCGTACTGGGCCTCGGCGAGCTCCGGATCGACCAGGGCGAGGTTCGTCGCGGCAAGGAAGATGCTGCTGCCCTCTGGACCGTCGAGCCAGCGGCCATCGGTGGTGAAGCTGGAGATCAAGAGACCCGTGTCGGGATCGACCAGCTCCGCCTCCGCGCGCTCCACCCAGGCGCTGGCGAGCTCGCTGTGGTCGGTGCCCTCGACGTGGTCGTGGAGACGCAGCGCGGCCAGCGCCATCGAGTGGCAGAACAGCCAGCCCTCGTCCGGGTAGGACTCGGCCAGCGCGGCGTCCTCGAGGTCCCCCGCGATGAGGTCGATCCGCGGACGGAGCTCGGGTCCCCAGCGATCGGGATCGACGACCCGACGAGCAGCCATCATCAGGGCGATCTCGCCATCCACGAAGAGGCTCCGCCCGCTCCCGAGCCAGCCGCCGTTGCGACCATAGGGCATCAAGAAGTGCTCCTGCCCTCTCAGCGCCTCGGCGGCGACGGTGTCCTCGATGAGGGCGTCGACCATGCCGAGGAGCCGCTCGCTGTCCTCTGGATGCTCCAGCGCGAGGTTCGTCAGCGACAGGACCAGGAAGGTCCGGCCCATGAAGTCCCACTCGGCGTTGATCCCGCGCATCGCCACGAATGACTCGGGCACCCCCTCGGCGTCCTCCCAGCCCTGCACCTGTTCGAGCAGGATGCGCTCGGCCCGCGGGTGGAGATCCGGCTCGGGGATCGCCGCGAGGGCAGCGGCGCAGCCGAAGAGAAGCCCGGCGATCAGCAGACAACGGCGCATGGTCGATATGACAACGCAGCCATGTGTCCGTTCCTTGCAGCGGGTCACGCCTTTTCGTTCATTGTCCGGTCCGCTCTCGCAGGCGACGCTCGACAGCCTCCTTTCGCTCTGGATCGTCGTTGCAGGCGAAGTAGTAGGCGTCGAAGAAGGCGACGTCGGAGGAGGCGGTGATCGGCGCCGGTCGCCAGGGGCCCCGGGTCAGCCAGCGGTCGATGATCTCGGTGAAGTCGCGCAGCGACATCTCCGGGTGGGCCTCCACGTACGCGACGAGCTCTGGCTCGTAGCAGAACGCCCGCCACTGCTCATCCAGCTCCAGGCCCATGTCCAGGCGAGTGACAGGCCTCCACCTCGGCTGGGGAAACAGCCCCTGCCAGCGACCGATGACAGCGCCGCGCTTGCGCAACACGTAGCCGGCGCGGGGCACCTTCTCGTGGCCGACCATGCCCCTCTCCTCCACGGGTCTTCGAGCGATGCGGGCGTCGGTGAGGCCGAGGAGATCGATGACCTCCAGCCTGGAGTAGTAGCCCACCATGCCGATGCCGCTGGTGGCGACCACGGGGCGGTAGTCCTCGTCGAAGAGCTCCCCGAGGCGGACCCCCGTGCGCCAGTTGTGGTGGTCGATCACCAGCTGCGGGTGCCACTGGGTCACGGGGTAGACCCGAGTCTCGTCCGTGATGTGCCAGCGGTGGACCTCCGGTCCGATGATCGAGACGCCCCCGAGGGTCGCCAGCAGCAGCCCGTTGGAGAGCGGCCCCTTCGCGCCCTTCGCCGCGAGCACGAGCCAGATCGGCAACAGGACCAGCAAGAAGCGCCCGAACATGAAGTCGCCGCCGACCCACACGACGTAGGCATGCCAGATGGGCAGAGATGCGCCCGCGAAGACGGCGAATGGCCGCGCGCTGCGTCGCAGGCCGGAGAGCGCCAGCGGGATGATCACCCACAGGTGCGCGCCGAGCAGGAAGGCGAGGGTGTAGATGCCACCCTGGCTGAAGTACGCGGTGCTCGCCGACTTGGCGTGGAAGGTGTTCGGGAGCAGCTCGCCGTAGTAGCCAAAGCGCCAGGCGGCGTGGACCAGGACCGGGACGAGGGTCGCGGCGTAGACGGCGAGATCGCGGGGTCGACGCTGGCCACCGAGCAGCACGACCAGGCCCCCGGCCCCCCAGAACAGGAGATGGTCGGGACGGGTCAGCACGGCGAGGGCGAACAGGGCCCCACCCCAGGCCACGGAGCGCTCCTTGTCGCAGAGCAGGAGCGCTCCGCCGAGCACGAGCGCCGCGCCGAACATGGTCTCCATGCCGGTCGTCGCGTAGTCCAGCGCCGTGGCGGACAGGGCGAAGAGCAGCGCAGCCACGCCGGAGCGGGAATGCCGCCAGACCAGCAGGATCACGGCGACGAAGGAGATCAGGCAGAGCGCGACAGCCACGAGCGGGAGCTCCAGGCCGATGACACCCGAGACCGCCGCCGTGAGCATCACCCAGAGGAAGTTCGTGTAGCCCTCCACACGCTCGCCGATGTTCCAGACCAGCCCGTGGCCCTCCAGCAGGTTGCGCGCATAGCGGAAGGACACGAAAGCGTCGTCGCAGACCGACGCTCGCTCGATGGCCAGGACCACCCCGGCCACCACCCCGAGGAGCACCATCAGCGGAGCGATGACACGACGCCGTCCGACGACCGCCAGCAGGGCCCCCACGACGAAGAGCCCGGCGATCCGAGGCGCGGCGTCGACCAGCAGCTCGCCGTAGCGCTCGAGCATCTCGAGGATGACCGTCAGCCGTCCACCCGTGGCAAGGGGGAGTCAGAGAGAAACCCCGGCGAACCGGGGTTTCCGAGAGGTGGCTTTGACTGGAGTCGAACCAGTGACACTACGGGTATGAACCGTATGCTCTAACCAACTGAGCTACAAAGCCAGAGCGTGCGGGTACTACTCGCATCAGCCTAGGGCGTCAACCGCCATCAGCGCCCCGACGAGGAAGCTCCAGCCGAAGACGGCCAACAGACCCGCGAGCCCAAAGAGCCTCGCGACCTTGCGCAGGCGGTCGAGCTCCTGTTCGCCGACGTGCTCCTGGAACCAGGGGTCGTTCATGCCCATCCGGCGGATCGCGAAGGAGATCGCGAGGTCCGGCTTGGCCAGGCTGACGAAGACGAGGCTGGCCAGGACCACGTCGCTGACGATCAGCAGGATCAACACCGCCAAAGTGTAGACCCCTCCCCACCTGTTAGGTTCGCGGCCCCTGATGAAGGCGCTCACCGCCATCTCCCGCGGCATCGACGCGCTGAACGAGAAGATCGGCAAGCTGGTCGGCTTCTTCGTGCTCGCGATGGTCGCTATCGGCGCCTTCAACTCGGTCGCCCGCTACCTCGGGCGCTTCACCGAGACCCAGCTGTCCTCGAACGCCTTCCTCGAAGGCCAGTGGTACCTCTTCTCGCTGCTGTTCCTGCTCGGCGCCGGCTACACCTTGCGGCGCGACGAGCACGTGCGGGTGGACGTCTTCTACGGGCGGCTCTCGAAGAAGAACAAGGCGATCATCGATCTGCTGGGCGGCCTGTTGTTCCTCCTGCCCTTCTGTGTCTTCGCGCTGTTGGTGAGCTGGTCCTCGGTCGCGAACTCCTGGGCGGTCTGGGAGCAGTCTCCCGATCCGGGCGGGCTCCCGCGCTGGCCCATCAAGTCGATGATCCTGGTGAGCTTCGTCCTGCTGTTCTTCCAGGGGATCAGCGAGGTCATCAAGCGCATCCGCGTCCTCCGTGGCGATGACGCCGGGGACCTCGTGCAGAAGGAAGACCCGTGAGCCTCGACTGGCTCGGGCCGGCGATGTTCGTGGTCGCCTTCGGTCTGATCTTCTCGGGCTACCCGGTGGCCTTCGCCCTGGGGGGCACCGCCCTGATCTTCGCCTTCATCGGCGTGGCCACGGGCTTCTTCGACTGGGCGCTCATGAACGCCTTCCCGGAGCGGGTCTTCGGCATCATGAGCAACTACGTGCTGCTCGCGGTGCCCTTCTTCATCTTCATGGGCACGATGCTCGAGAAGTCGAAGCTGGCCGAGGACCTCCTCACCACCATCGGCGCGCTCTTCGGCAGCCTGCGGGGCGGGCTGGCGCTGGCGGTCGTCTTCGTCGGCGCCCTGCTCGCGGCGGCCACCGGCGTGGTCGGCGCCAGCGTGGTCGCGATGGGGCTCATCTCCCTGCCTGTGATGCTGCGCTTCGGCTACTCGCAGGAGCTCTCGGCGGGGGTCATCACAGCCAGCGGCACCCTGGGGCAGATCATCCCTCCGAGCGTCGTGCTCATCGTGCTCGCCGACCAGCTCAGCGTCTCGGTGGGGGATCTGTTCGTCGGAGCGGCGGCTCCTGGTGTGATGCTCGCGGGCCTCTTCGCGCTCTACATCGTGGGCGTTGCCGTCTTCCGGCCAAAGGCGGCTCCGGCGCTGCCCCCCGAGGCTCGACCCACCGAGGGGCTGGTCCGTCGGGTGTTCCTCGTCATGATCCCGCCGCTGGTGCTCATCCTGCTGGTCCTGGGCAGCATCTTCATCGGAGTCGCGACCCCAACAGAGGCCGGCGCCCTGGGCGCCGTCGGGGCCATGGGCCTGGCTGCGATGAACCGGCGCCTGAGCTGGAAGGCAGTCTCCGGCGCCATGCAGGAGACGACCCGGCTCACGGCCATGGTGCTCTTCCTGCTCATCGGCTCCACCGCCTTCGCGCTTGTCTTCCGCGGGCTCTACGGCGACGTCTGGATCGAGGACCTGCTGACCAACCTCCCCGGCGGCAAGTGGGGCCTGCTGGTCGTGGCGATGATCTCGATCTTCATCCTCGGCTTCTTCATCGACTTCTTCGAGATCGCCTTCATCATCCTGCCGCTGTTGGTCCCGGCAGCGCGCATCCTCGGCATCGACATGATCTGGTTCGGGGTCATCATCGCGATGAACCTCCAGACCAGCTTCCTCACCCCGCCCTTCGGCTTCTCGCTGTTCTACCTGCGCGGGGTAGCCCCCCCGGAGATGCCGACGACCGCCATCTACAAGGGCGTCGTGCCCTTCATCGTCATCCAGCTCGTAGGGCTCGCCCTGGTCATCTGCTTCCCGGAGCTCGTGACCTGGTTCGTCGACTAGCCAGCAGCAGGACCAGCCCCAGACCGAGGGGAGCAACCGGCCCGCCGGCGCAGCCACAGCGCCGCTCGGCTTCGATGACCGGGTCGCGTCCCTCTGGAGACTCGGTCTCGCCCGTGTCGGTCGGATCGGAGTCGTGCGGGCCAGTGTCCACGGGACCCGGGTCCTCTGGCAGCTCGTCACACTCGGTGTGGTCGGCCAGCGCGACGACCTGGTAGTCCGCCAGCGCGAGGTCGTAGACACAGATCTCATCGAGAGCGCCGTGCAGATCGCTCTCGTTTCCGAGGTTGGCGCGGGTGTCGGAGCCCATGTAGAGCATGCCGCGTCCGCCGCCGGTGGGGAGGGTCTCGACCGCCTGCGTCTCGCCGACCTCCCGGCCGTCGACGAAGAAGCGCGCATCTGTCTCCGAGCGGACAAAGGCCACGTGGTGCCAGTCCCCGTCGATCAGATCGCTGCCCTCGCTGGAGGACGCGTAGACGTTCTCTCCGTCGCCGTGCTCCCAGAAGGCGAGCAGGGAGCCGTCCTCGTCCGCGACGGACAACCACCAGCTGTAGTTGGACTGCTCGTCTTCGCCTGCGTAGTCGTTGGTGGCGTAGCACAACAGCGCGTTGCCCCAGCGCCCCGGCTGGGCCGAGTCGATGCGGACCCACATCGACAGGGTGAGCTCACCCTTGATGGCGAGCACGTAGTCGCCGATGGCCCCCGCCTCGACCGAGTCGCCGTCGCCGTCGAGGGCCAGGTAGCCGTGGAAGGGGCCGCCCTCGTTGATCCTGGCGTCGCCGAGCACCTCGCCGCCGATGCCCTTGCCCAGCGGCCTCGGAGCGGAGTCGGCCACGACGCCCTCGTCGAAGCGATAGCGCGCTCTGAGCCCCCGCTCGGCCTCGCCGCCAGGGTCCAGCAGCCAGGTGTCGAGGGCCTCGTCGTACTCACCATCACCGTCACCGTCGCCGTAGAAGGTGGCCTGGGCCCAGGCGCCGTCGACCTCGACCAGCACGAAGCCATGCTGCTGCTGGTAGTCGCGGATCGGCGAGAAGCCCGTCCAGCCGCCGCCGGTGCCGAGGATGGTCTCCCAGGTCGGGCCGCCGTTGCCGGGCTGGCTGGCCTGGATGCGGTGCCAGTGCCCGGTGAACAGCGCCTCGACCCCGTTGGCCACGAGCAGCTGCCAGAAGTCACCGTAGGTGCCCCCCAGGCTGTTGTCGGTGGAGAAGGTCACCGGGTGGTGGGTCATGACGTAGACGTGCTCGAAGTCCCCAGAGTCGGCGAGCACCTCGTCCAGCCAGGCCAGGGCCGCGCTGGAGATCCGGTAGCCGCCGTCTTCCTGGTCGCTGCTGACCGCCACGAACCTGGTGTCGCCGTGGTCGAAGACGTAGCTGACGCCCTCCTCGCCCTCGGGGGAGTCCGTCGGCATGCCGAAGTGGTCCCGGAAGGCGGCGAAGGTCCCGCCGGCCCCGTAGACATCGTGGTTGCCCACCGTGACCAGCAGCGTGCCGTCGAAGTCAGCGGTGGCGGCGCTGAAGTCCTCCCACTGGGTGACGGTGCCCCCGACCGTCCCGGAGCCTCCGACGAGGTCCCCGGCGACGAGCAGGTACTCGGCGTTCTGCTGGTTCGCGGCCTCGATGATGGCGGGGAACACCGTCGAGTTGATGCTCGTCTCGTACCCATCGGTCTGGGTGTCCCCGACCACGGCGAAGCGGAAGGCGTCCTCGTCGGCGAGGGCGGTGCAGACGAGCCAGATCATCGGGACACGAAGCTGTGGTACGCCCGCTCGGCGAGGCCGAACCAGCTGCGCTGCTCGTTCCGGGCCTTCGAGAAGGCCTCGAAGATCTTGCGATAGCCGGGGTCCTGGGCGGCGTTGTCCTCGAGGTACTGCTGGGCCGCCTCCTGGGCGCCCTTCATGATGTCGTCGGCAAAGGGCCGCATGACGACACCGCTGGCGAGGATGCGCTGGAGCGCTGCCGGGTTGCGGGCGTCGTAGCGCTGCTGCATGACCGCGCCAGCATCTGCGCAGGCCACGCGGAAGATCTCCTGGTAGGCGACGGGGAGCTCGCTCCAGGCTTTGTCGTTCACGTAGACCGAGAGGCTCGGCCCCGGCTCCCACCAGCCCGGGTAGTAGTAGTTCTTCACGACCTTGTGGAAGCCCAGCTTCTCGTCGTCGTAGGGCCCGACCCACTCGGTGGCGTCGATCGCCCCGCGCTCCAGCGCCGGGTAGATCTCGCCGCCAGCGATGACCTGCACGCTCACGCCGAGCATGTTCATGACGTCGCCCCCGGCGCCGGGGATGCGCATCTTCAGGCCCTGGAGCTCAGAGAGCGAGTTCACCTCGCGGTTGAACCAGCCCCCCATCTGCACGCCGGTGTTGCCGCTGGGGAAGCTGCGGATCCCGAAGTCCGAGAACAGCCCGTTGACGAGGTCGAGCCCGCCGCCCTCGGCCAACCAGGCGGACTGCTGCCGGGCAGTCAGGCCGAAGGGAACGCAGGTGTCGAAGGCCAGGGCCGGGTTCTTGCCCGTGTAGTAGTAGCTGGCGGTCTGGCCCACCTGGACCGTGCCCTGCTGGACGGCGTCCATGACCTGGAGGCCGGGGACGAGCTCGCCGGCTGGATAGACCCTGATGTCGAAGGCACCTCCGGTCATCGCCGAGACGCGCTCGCTCAGTGTCTCGGCGCCTCCGAAGAGCGTGTCGAGGCTACGCGGGAAGCTCGATGCGAGCCGCCACCGGACGTTCTGCCCCGTGACGACCGCGGGACCGTCACCGGTGCTCTGGGGCTGGTTGCAGGCCGCGAGGCCCGCGGCGGCGCCAGCACCGAAGCCAGCGAGAGAGGTCATGAACTGTCTGCGCTTCATGGGCGCACGCTATCGCAACGAAGCATCTCAGGGCTCCGGATCGCAGACGTCGCCGAGACCATCTCCATCCGAGTCCACCTGGTCGTTGTCCCAGCTCGCGTATGGAGACAGCGAGAGCTCCAGGTCCGTGACCGGCTCGCCGCCTTCACCGAGGAAGCGCACGTAGTCGCCCCAGCCGCCGCCCTGGTCGTGGACCTTGATCAACAGCTGGGACCACCCGGCCGGGAGGGTGAGCTCGGCGCGGAACTGATCGGCGGTGGTGCCCTGGCAGCCAGTGATCTCCTGGACCACCTCTCCGTCTAGCCACACCGTGGCGCCATCGTCCGGACCGTGTGCCAGGGTCAGGGTGCGCTCCGTCTCGACTCGGAGGTAGACCGCGATGTAGACCTCGCGCGGGGCGCTGACCGAGCCGTAGTCGGTGAGGAAGCCCAGGCGGTCGTCGCTGGAGTACAGCGCGGTCCAGACGAGCTCCCCGGCGGCGGTGCCCAGCTCGGGGGTGACATCGGGCTCCCCCACGAGGGCCTCCTCCGAGGGCAGGCACTCATCGGGCGAGGTGTGGCCGGTGAAGGGTCCGGCAGCGAGCCAGGTGCGCAGGAAGCCATCGTCGCTCGGCGAGAGCGGTCCCATGTCCGGGCCGTTGGGGGTGTCCGGGCAGTTGTCCGACGTATCGAGCACGCCGTCCCCGTCCCTGTCGTCGTCGCAGCGGCTGGGCAGCCCGTCGCCGTCGGGGTCGTCCTCTTCGGAGATCGGGTAGTCCACATCTTCGCGGTCCGAGAACGAGACATCGAGGGCGTAGAAGGGCACCTCCCTGCCCTGCAGCCCCTCGAGGCAGAGCCCCCAGTCACCCTCGTCGGCGAAGCGGGCCCCCAGCACATCCGCAGGGTCGAGGACAGCACAGCCCTCGTCGTCGGGAGTGCCCACCCCGACGTTGCTGCCGTCGAGGTCGTAGAGGCCAAGGGTCGCCGGCACCGGACAGGGTGACTGGAGCCGAGCCGAGATGGACTGGCAGTCACGGACGAGGAAGGAGAAGCAGTCGACGTCGTCCTCGCCGAGGGAGCCGTAGATGGTCTGGGACCATGGATTGGCCTCCTCGAGGGAGTCGTTCGGCTCCGACTCCAGCGAGCCCTCCGCAGTGCACAGGGGCGTGCACCCGTCGCCGCCGATGGGGTTCCCGTCGTCGCAAGCCTCAGCGGAGTCAGCGACCGCGTCGCCGCACTCCGGCAGCACGCAGGTGCTCCGACATGCATCGGGCTCGGTGTCCGAGTTGTCCTCGCCGTCGTCGCAGGCCTCGCCGTCTTCCAGGATCCCGTTGCCGCAGCCCGGCTCGAACCAGGTGTCCTCGAGGACCGGCGCAGGGTCCTGACATGCCATCCACACAAGCCACATCGGCTCGACCATACTGCCCCGGTGCTCGCCCTGCTAACCCTGGCTCAGGCCGCCGAGTTCCACCCTGGACCGGGCCCGGAGTTCGTCGCGGTGCAGTTCCCCCTCACGGGGCTGGTCCTCGCCGCTGGAGATGCCGCGGTCATCGCCGAACATCCAGGAGTCGCCTCGGTCTCCGAGAGGCCCGGCGGCCTGTTGGTGGTGGTCGCCGAGGACGACCCGGTGGCCCTGTCGAACTCCCTATGGGCCGAGGAAGCCGTGCAGTGGGCACATCCCGACTTCGTCCTCCCGATCGCGCCGCACGCCCTGCCGAACGATCCCTACTTCGGGGACCAGTGGCACCTCGTGAACACGGGCCAGCGGGGAATGACCGAGGGCGCCGACATCCGCGCGGACGTGGCCTGGGATCTGTCGACCGGAGAGGGCCAGCTCATCGCGGTGTTGGACTCCGGCGTGCTGCCGGATCATCCGGACCTCGATGTGATCCCAGGCTGGGACTACATCGGAGACGACAGCGACCCGAGCCCCGACACCAGCACCGACAGCCCGGCGCACGGCACGAACGTCGCGGGGCTCAGCGCGGCGCTAGGGGACAACGGCCAGGGGGTCACGGGGGTCGCGTACGACGCCAGGATCTACGCGATCCGCCTCATCGGTGGTGGCAGCTCTCTGGAGGATGTCTACGACGCCTTCACAGAAGCGGTGGACGCGGGCGCGGTCGTCATCAACAACAGCTGGGGCTTCCACACCTGCGGTTCCTTCGATACCTACGAGACCTTCCGCCAGATGAACCGCTACGCAGAGGAAAACGGCCGCGACGGGCTCGGTACCGTCGTCGTCGCCAGCGCCGGAAACGACGGCTGCGACGCCTCGGGGGATGGCTGGCTGCAGCAGCGCCTGACCTTCGGCGTCGCAGCGAGCGACGGCCACGACGAGCGCGAGGGCTACAGCAACTACGGGGACGTGATCGACATCACCGGCCCCAGCGGCTCCCTGCTCACGACCGACCTCGACGAGGGCGGGTACGGCGCCTGGGAGGACGACTCCTACTACTACGGCTGGTTCTCCGGGACCTCGGGCTCCGCGCCGGTGGTCAGCGGGGTCTTCGCCTTGATGTTCGACGCCAACGAGCGCCTGAGCGCCGCCGATGCCCGCGAGGTCATCTGCGACACCGCCACACGAATCGACATCGACTCCGGCGCCTACGACGCCAGCGGCTGGAGCCCCTACTACGGCTGCGGGCGGGTGGACGCAGGCGCGGCGGTCTTCGCGGTGGCCAACGACCCGCCCCTGGCCCCGAGCCTGCTCGGTCCAGAGGACCCATGGGTCGACCGGGTGCTGTTGGAGTGGGAGCCGGCCCTGGACGCGGACGGTGACTGGCTCGAGTACGAGCTGACCTGGTCCGTCGAGGACATCGTCACCACCTCCGTCGTCGACGGCACCCGCCTCGATCTCACCGGGATGGTCGAACTCGGGCAGACCGTCACGTGGTCGGTGACGCCCGTCGATCTCTGGGGCCCGGGAGCGAGCTCGGAGGAGGCCAGCTTCGTCGTGCAGGCCAAGCCGCTGCCTCCGGAGAGGCCACCAGAGGAACCCGGAGGCTGTGGGACCGCACCGCTCGGCGGGCTCTGGTTGAGCTTGCTGCTCCTGCGCAGTCGACTCACTCGGAGCGAGCCATCTCCAGGTTGCGCTCGATCGCGTCGACGTAAGAGGACTCCGGGTAGTCCCTGAGCAGTCCCTCGAGGATGCTCACGACCTCTTCCACCGCCGAGTCGCGGATCTCGCCTTCGGGCATGTCGCGAGCGCTGACGAAGAGCGCACCGGCGCGCTCGCGCTCCACGTGGACGAAGCCGTCGACGGCCTCCTGCCAGAGCCTGTCCACCTCGGCCTCGCCGCGGTGGGAGCGCAGAGAGGCGACGGCGTCGGCGTAGTCCCCGGCGGCGAGGGAAGCGCGGGCGCTCTCGATGTCCAGGGGCTCGACGATCTCCTCGACCACGATGCCCTCGCCGATGGTGAAGCCGATGCCCTCCGGGAGCTCCGTCGTGGTGGCGCGGGACTCGACCTCTATCAGCCTCGTGAGGTAGCTCTCGACGGCTGTGGCCGGGTGGGGGCCACCCCGCTTCATGTCACCCGCGAGGGAGTGGGCTGCGCTGAGCCTCTCCAAGGTGTCGGCCTCGGTCTCGGCCTCCATCAGCTCGGCGAGCTGCTCCTCGAGCTCGGCCCAGTCGACCTCCGGTCCGGTGTCTCCAGTGTCGCCGCTGTCGGCGACAGGGGGCTTGCCCATGGGCTCTGGGCCCGGGCCGTAGGGCTTGACCTCGACGCAGCCGATGGCGAGCGCGACCAGGAACATCACTCCTCCTGCTCGATCCGGTCCCAGATCGACCTGGGGACTTCAGCACTACCCGTATCCCAGGGGTCTTCGTTTCGGGAGGGATCCGGCATGTCGAGGTCCACCGGTGGGGCCTCCTCCTCTGCATCGACGGTCTCGGCCCGCTCTGCGAAGGGGGCGAAGCGCCGCTGTGGCCCGTCGCTCCCGTAGACGAGCAGGCTGCGCTCCTCGCCTGCGCTCCCGGGCAGCCCCGAGAGGTCGACGACCGGTGCCCTGTAGGTGTGGTCGGGCTCGACGAGCTCGCCGGGGTTTCCCATGAGACCGGCATCGTAGAGCGCTTGCACGGTGCCCATCCAGGCTGGCAGCGCTCCGCTGGCGCCCTGCAGCTTGATGTTGCCCCGAACCATCTTGCGGTTGTCGTCGTAGCCCACGTAGGCGGCCACGGTGTAGGCGCGGTCGTGGTGGATCTCGTCGTCCCGGTTCGCCTTCGGCGCGTGCCCGACGAAGGCGGCGTTCTTGTAGTCGTTGGTCGTGCCCGTCTTGCCTCCAAGGGGGAAGCCGGAGGCGACGGACAGGGCCCGCCGCCCCGTGCCGTACTGCACGACATTGCGGAGGATGTCGACGGTGAGGACTCCGGCCATGTCGTCGGCGACTCTCTCCGCCTTGGGATCGGCCCGGTAGATCACGTTGCCCTCCCGGTCACGGATCTCCGCGATCAGCAAGGCGGGGACCTCCTGCTCGGGCACCTTGAAGGTCGAGCGGGTGCCGGGGACCGTGCCAGGCTCGAAGCCCTTGCCAGGGAAGCGCCATGCCTCTCCGGCCAGGAAGCCCTGGTACACACCGGCGGCCTCGACGAGCGAGACGTCGATCGCACCCAGCGGCATCGACAACACGGGCGGGATCTCCTCCTGCACGCCCATCTCGCGCGCGAGTCCCGCGACGTAGCGCAGGCCCAGGATCAGGCGAAAGTCCGGGTGGAGGTAGAGCAGCTCGGGGTCGTAGGGCTCGTAGATCTCGAGCTGCTCCCCCTTTCGCGCCATGGCGTCGCGAGTCGCCTCCAGCGTCGAGGCGTGCAGCAACCCGTCGATCAGCGGGTCCGCCATGACCGGGGGCAACCCCGGAGCTCCGAGGCGATGCACGAGGTCCTCGCCAGCCGGAGCCCAGCCCTCCGGGGAGGTGAAGCAGTTCACGCGGAAGCCGCGAGCGGTCGGCCGAACCGTCAGATCGGGCACCAGCGAGGGATCGATCGGCCCCTTCGCAGAGCGGAGGATCTCGTGCTGCTCGCGGCAGACCTCTGCCATCGCCTCGAGCCGCAGGAAGTTGTGGTCCAGGGCCCGGAGCCGCACGGCCTCTGCCTGCTTGGCGCGCTCGGCCACGAAGCCGCGGCCGTAGTGGAGCGAGCGCAGCTCGACGGCGTCCTCGGGATGGCCGGTGAAGGCCAGATCCGCGATGACCTCTTCCTTCACTGCGCCGAAGAGCGCGTCGTCGATGCGGTCCCGGGTGGCGATCACGCCGTTGTCGTCCCTGATGCGCTCGATGTACTGCGTACGGGACTCGCCCTCGGCCTGGGACAGCCCCGTGAGCTCGGCGAGCCGCCGGACCTGCTCGGGGTTGAGCCGGTCGGTGAGGTGGTAGAGCAGCCAGATGGTGGCGAGGTTCTCGCTGCGCACGCCAGCCCAGCCGATGGAGACGAAGTCCTCGCTCTTGTGGTCCGGCCGCGGGTAGTACCAGGTGCTGGTGAAGGGGAAGACCGCCCGCCGGTTGTCCAGCGCGTCCGTCGGCGCCCAGCCCAGCTGGAAGGCGGCGTCGTAGATCAGGATCTTCCAGGTCGATCCGAGCTGCCGCCGCGCCGTCGAGGCCCGGTTGAAGTTGCGGTTGTCGTTGCCGCCGACCATCGCCCGAATGCGCCCGTCCTCGAGCACCACGACCGCGCCCTGGAGCTCTGGTCGGACCTCGAGATCGCAGAGCCAGACGCCGTCCTTCGCCTCGCGCACGCTGACCCAGACCACCGCCCCCTGTGTCAGCACGTCCGAGACCTTCGCCCGGGTGACGTCGTTGACGATGGGGTAGCGGTTCGACTGCTGGGCGACGGCGAGGAGCTTGACCGCGCGCTCGAAGCCGACATCGTCCAGCCGCCCGGGATGCCCTCCGAGGTCCAGCTCGTAGCCCTCGTCACCGTGAGCGCCGACCACGGCGTAGCGGAACTCGCGGGCCCCTGGCACGTCGTTGGGATCTGGCTTCGGGGCGTGCTCCGCGCCGTGGATGAAGGCAGTGGGCTCGAGGTCCTCCATCGCCGGGCCGGCCTCCGAGAGGTGATGCCAGAGGCCGTAGGTGGCCCCGCGCTGGGCCGCCACGTCGAGGGTGGTCACCACCTGGATGCCCGAGGTCGCCGGGTTGTCGATGCCGGCGCTGGCCAGCAACGAGGGGAAGGGCTCCTGCTCGAGCTGCCGCTCCACCTCGTCCATGAGGATCGAGGAGTCGTAGCGGAAGGTGCCGCGCTTGAAGGGCAGCGGCTCGTCGTAGAGCTCCTCGGCCACCTTCGCGTCGACGTGGCCGTCGATGACCATGCGCCCGAGCACGTAGTTTGTCCGCTCCTGGGCGCGGTCCCTGGCCGTCTGGCGGTCCTCGTCGGTCTTCCCGATGAAGGGGTTGTAGCGCCCGGGGATCTTGACGAGGCCGGCCAAAAAAGCGCACTCGTGCAGGCTCAGCTCGGAGACGTCCTTGTCGAAGAAGTAGCGCGCGGCGATGCCCAGCCCCCGCCCGTTTCCATAGACATGGAACTGGTTCGCGTAGAACTCGAGGATGTCCTCCTTGGAGTAGTGGGCCTCCAGCCGGAGGGTGTCGAGCACCTCGAAGAGCTTGCCGTTGAGATCGTAGGTGCCCGGGTGGAAGAGGTTCTCAGAGGTCTGCATCGTCAGCGTGGAGCCGCCGGAGACCACCCGTCCCGCCTTGACGTTCTGGATCATGGCGCGCGCGAGCCCGACGCTGTCGACACCCGGGTGCGTCCAGTAGCGCTGGTCCTCGGCCGAGACGATGGCGTTGGTCCAGTCCTTCGGGATGTCCTCGTACTCGACGTAGTGACGGTGCTCCTCGGCGAAGAAGACCCCCAGGCGGGTGCGCCCGTCCCGGTAGTAGACAGGGGACTCCTGGGTGATCAGGGCCCGGATGTAGGCCTCCTCCAGGTGCTCGCCGGGGTCTTCGACGACGTAGCGGTCGTAGCCGAAGACCGCAGCGACCGAGGACAACAGCGCGAGGACCACACCCGCGGCCAGGACACGAGACAGGATCCGCCTCATCGCCGAGCATCCATCAGCACGTTCATCACCGCCTTGTAGGCCCGGTCACGCGGGAGGTCCAGCGCCCGGTCCCGGCAGCGGTCGCGCAAGGTCTGTCCAGAGTCCAGGACATGGCGCACCGACTCCGCGAGGCCCTCGATGTCGTCGGCGACGAGCCGCCCGTCGGGGAACACCTCAGAGGCCCCGTTCACCGAGGTGGTCACGGGGGGCACACCGCAGGCCATCGCCTCCAGGCAGGCGTTCCCGTAAGGCTCGTAGCGGGTGGGCAGGAGCATCGCGTCGAACTGGGGCAGGAGCTCCTCGACGGCCTCGACGGCGCCGTGGAAGTGCACCCCTGGACGGTTCCGGCGCCAGGACTCCAGCCGGACGTCGGTGCCGATGACGTCCAGGGTGGCCCCGAGGCGCGTGGCCACCTCGACGGCCTCGGCGAGCCCCTTGCGAGCGAAGCCGGTGCCGAGGAAGACCAGGCGCGGCCTGCCCTCCCGCCGCCAGGCCCGGGGCTGGAAGCGCTCGGTGTCGACGCCGTTGTGGATCACGCGCAGGCGATCCGGAGGCAGTCCATAGTGCTCGACGAGGTCCTCTCCAGCGCGCCGCGAGGGGGTGATGACGGCCTTCGCGGAGCGCACCGCGGCCCTGTCGAGTCTGACCTCCAGGCGAGCCGCCGGGTTCCATCGCCAGTTGGGACGGCAGGCCTCGAGGTAGGCCGCGTGCGCACCTCCGCCGGCTCGGTAGACGTCGTGAGGGGTGTGTCGCCCGAGCCCGAGCACGACGTCGTGGTCCGCGAGGGCGACGCCGCCGGCGCTGCGCCAGAGACTGAGCACCTTCGCCGGCCGCAGCATGGGCAGGTGGTGGAAGTGGATCCGGGGCTCTGGGGTGTCGACGCGGTTGCAGTAGACGTGGACCATGTGGCCCTCATCGAGCAGGTACCGTGCCAACCCGACCAGGAAGCGCTCGGTGCCGCCCTGTGTCGTGAAGCGGCGATGGACGAGGGCGACGTTCATTGCCTTCTGGCGTACAACCGCCCCCACTTGAGCGCCACGTGCATCGACCCGAGCCACGCGAGCTGCAGACCGACCACCCCATCGAGAAAGCCGAGCTTCAGTAGATAGGCCTTCACGAAATGTAGAGGGGGGCGGAGCACGACGTCCCACCAGCCAGCCCGTCGCTCGGAGGACTCCGCGAAGAGCCGGGAGTACCGGTCGATGGTGGCGAGGTGCTCTCCGAGATCGCGGTAGGGCTCGTGGCGGATCACCCCAGCGGCGGTGCCGACGGAGCCCTCGACGACGAGGACCTCGTGGACCCCCCGGCCCTCGCAGCGGGCTCGCGCTCGACGGACCAGGCGCAGCGGTCGGTCGCTCCCGAAGGTCCCGTACCCGACGGCCTGACCGAGCCAGGAGTTGGCTCGCCGGAGGCGGTAGCCGTCATGCTCTCCGGAGGGCGCGGCGAAGCCCTCGAGGCGCTCGTCGGCGTCGAGGAAGAGCACCCACTCGGTCTCGACGCGCTGGAGCGCCCGGTTGCGTTGCTCGACGAAGCCCGGCCAGTCGGTCTGGACGACCTCGGCCCCCGCTGCCCTGGCGAGGGCGACGGTGTCGTCAGTGGAGCCGGAGTCCAGCACCAGCACTGGCCCGACCTCGAGGCCGCTGCTCACGGCAGCCGTGATGCGGTCCGCTTCGTTCCTGGCTAGGACCACGACCGTCAGCATGGGGCGCACGAGAAGAGCGAAGCGTGAGGAGGCGACGACCGGAGTCGAACCGGTGATACAAGGTTTTGCAAACCTTTGCCTTACCACTTGGCTACGTCGCCAGACGGCCGCTGAGGTAAGCAGGACCCGATGGGGTGTCAAGCCGCTGTGCTCGCGCTGATACCGCTGGCTCTGGCACAAGAGAGCCCCGCGCTGGATCTCTCCAGGAGCGTGCCGCTGGTGTCCGCCGAGAGCATCGGCATGGGCAGCGCTGGACTGGCCTGGGCGACGGGTGCGAAGGGCGTGTTCGCCCACCCCTCGGCCCCCGCGATGCGGCCGGTCGAGAGCCGAGCTCGAGTGACCGGGACGATGACGATGACCCTGTCGACCTTCTCCCAGCTGACCGGCATCGGCGCAGGCGACCTCGGGCTGCCCGAGGAGACCTGGACCGGTGGGGTCCTGAGCCTCGGCGGGACCTTCGTCGTCAACAACGGCGCCGGCGGACTCGTCTACTCCACCACCCGCTACGCGCGCGAACAGCGCCTCGTCCGCGCCCAGGAAGGGCACGCCGTCGGCGCCTGGTCCTGGAGCGACGGCAACGTCGTCTTCGGTGTCGGCTACCGCACAGCCGCCGTCGACCTTCGGACGCCCGAGCTCGACGCCCGCTACTCGGGCCGCGGATTCGAGACCGGCGTCGTGATGTGCGCCGCCGGCTGGAGCCTGGCGGTGGCCTGGCGCAGCCGCATGAACGCCGCCCTGTCCGAAGAGGTCGACGGCGCGCCATCCCTCGCCGTGATGCCTCCGGAGCTCGCTATCGGAGGAGGCTGGATCGGCCAGGACCCGGCCTTCGGCCTGCCCGCGCGCATGGCGCTCGACCTCGTCGTCGTCGGCGCGGTGGAGTCCGGGCTCTCGGTCGAAGGCCTGGCCTCCGGCTACGAAGCCCCGGCCGGCTTCGAGGTGAAGCTCTTCGCCCTGCCCTGGTTCGGCGGCAGGCAGCTGCCCCTCAGCACCGACTGGGCGATCGGCGGTGCCCGTGGGTACCGCAACGTGGCCTGGTTCGGCATCGGAACCTGGCGAAGCGGAGTCGTGGGTCCATACGTTGGACCTCGTGAATGAGCCCTGACCCGGGGAAGGGGGCTCGATGGGCGGACTTCCCTTTCGGCGAGGCGTGACGAGAGTGTCCAAAGGTCGGCGGCACGCACCCGCGCCTGGTGCCGTAACATTCGCCGCAAGGGCAGTAGCTGAGGAGTCGCCGAGTGTCGCTCGAAGAAAGAATGCTGGCGTTTGCCCTCCTCGGCGCAGGCTGGGTGCTGTGGCTCCTGGTAGGCCTCTCCGTGCTCTGCGTGGCCGTCGCCGTCGAGCGCGGGATCTACCTGGTCCTGAACACGACCCCCAGCGGGAAGCTCCAGGAAGCCATCACGAAATACCTGGCCGCGGGAGACGCGGGGGACTTCCGCCGCGAGCTCGACGGCATGAACGGGGCCGAAGCCCGGGTCCTCGCCGCCGGTATCGAGGCATCCAAGCACGGGCCGGACGCCGCAGAGGAGGCCATCGCCGGCACGATGGTCTTCGAGAAGATGCGGCTGGATCGCTGGCTCATCATCCTCGGGACCACCGGCAGCAACGCCCCCTTCATCGGCCTGTTCGGCACGGTGCTCGGCATCATCTCGGCCTTCAACGAGCTGGCCCAGCTCGATCCGGAGGGCGCCGGGGCCGTGATGGCCGGGATCTCCGAAGCGCTCGTCGCCACCGCCATCGGTCTCATGGTCGCGATCCCGGCGGTCGTGCTCTACAACTTCTTCCAGCGCCGGATCAAGGAGCTGATGAGCAGGGTGGAGAGCCTCTCGCACCTCGTCCTCGCCCGACTCAAGGCGACTCCGAACGACGCCGAGCCCTCAGAGGCCGTGGCGCTCGCGCAGAAGGGGGCATGAGTGGCTGCGAAGCTCGGCGGCGCTGACAACGACCCGATCGTCGACATCAACATCACGCCCCTGGTCGACATCATCCTCGTCGTCCTCATCATCTTCATGGTGACGGCGACCTACATCGTCGCTCCCAGCATCAAGGTGACCCTGCCCGAGGCCGCCACCGGTGACGCCAGCGAGCTCACGAGCCTCGGCCTCCAGCTCACCAGCGACGGCCTGCTCCACCTCGACGGCGAGCCCATCGACGAGGGCACGCTGCGGGCCACGATCCGCCAGGCCCAAGCCCAGGACGAAGAGATCACCTGCCTCATCGCCGCAGACACCGACGTGCCCCACGGGCGGGTGGTGTGGCTGCTCGACGTGGTGAAGCAGGAGGGCGTCGCCAAGTTCGCCATCAACATCGACCCGGCGACGGCGGAAGCCGGCCGAACAATGACGAACTGAGTGCGCTCCCCCTACGAGCGCGGGTCGAGCTGGTGGAGTGGCGCCGTCCCGGCAGCTGCCATGGCCATCTTGTTCCACGCCGGCGCCGCCTACGGGGTGATGTCCATCGACGTCTCGAGAGACACGGCCGAGGACTGGGTCGAGATGATGGTCATCGAGCAGGAGCCAGAGCCCGAAGCCGAGCCCGAGCCAGAGCCCGAGCCGGAGCCAGAGCCCGAGCCAGAGCCAGAGCCAGAGCCGGTCGACTTCACCGAGACCGTCGAGCCGCCGCCGCCCCCCCCGCCGGAGGAGATCCGGCCTCGCCGAGTCGTTCAGGGCCTGTCCACGAACAGCTTCGCCAAGGGCAGCGGCACGGGCCTCTCGGCGCGAGCGGGCACGACGCTGGCGACAGAGGCCACCGACGAGACGATGGGCCTGGATGAGGACCCGACCTGGGCGAAGGCTGCCTACGCCTCCGTCACGACGAAACCCAAGGTGCGCGCGCTCCCGAGGCTCGATGTGCCCCAGGACGCCATCGACGCGGAGCTGGAGGGCACCTGGACCATCTACGTGGACATCGACGAGGAGGGGCGCGTGACCGCGGTCCGGATGAAGGGGACCGTCGGATTCGGCATCGACGAGGAGTGCATCGCGAAGTGGCGCAGCACGAGGTGGAAGCCCGGCCTCCGTGACGGCGAGCCGATCGCGGTCACCAACATCCCCATGAAGTGCACCATCAAGGCCCTGGACTGATGCTCTGGCTGTCGATGACCCTGGCGCTGGCCCAGGAGCCTCCCGTGGAGCCCGCCGAGGATCCCCTGGCCGAAGAACTCCCCCCGATCGTCAAGGGCCCCGAGATCAACATCTACATCCAGGCCCCCTACCCGGCCGAGGCCGAGGAGGCCGGGCTCGAGGGCGTCGTCGGCCTGCTGATCGAGATCGACGAGACCGGGGTCGTCACCTACGTCGAGGTCCTTCGCCCTGCCGGGCACGGCTTCGACGAGGCCGCCGTGAAGGCCGTCGAGCAGATGACGTTCATACCAGCCGAGGACACCAACGGTCCCACAGCCGTCGCGCTGGAGTTCGACTACGGCTTCGTCCTGGACGCGAGCGAGGTCGAGGGCGCGGTGCCGGAAGAGCCCGTCGAGGAGGAGCCAGCGGAGCTCCCGGTCAACGTAGAGGGCTGCGTCCTCGAGATGGCCACGCGCCGGCCGCTGCCAGAGATGAGCGTGGCCATCGCCGGGACGTTCATGGCCACGGAGACCGACGAGGACGGCTGCTTCGAGTTCCGGGGTGTGCCGCTGGGAGCCCAGACCGTCCTGGTCAGCCGGCCGGGCTGGGCCAGCAAGGAGGTCACGGTCGAGGTCGTCGAAGGCTACGCCTCGAGCGCCGAGATCTGGGTCAAGAACGAGTCCTACGCCGCCGACGCCGCCGTCGGCGTCTACCGGAAGAACAAGGACGAGGTCACGCGGCGGACCATCTCCATGAGCGAAGCCCGTCGCATCCCGGGCACCTTCGGTGATCCCATCCGGGTCATCCAGAACCTGCCCGGCGCTGCTCGCAGTCCCTTCTCCACGGGCCTGTTGATCATCCGTGGGGCGAACCCGGAGGACACCGGCGTCTACGTCGACGGCGTCCGCATTCCGATCATCTACCACCTCGGCGGTTTCGCCTCGGTGCTCAACCCCGACCTGGTCGAGTCGGTCGACTACCTCCCCGGCAGCTACGGCGTGCAGTACGGACGGACACTGGGCGGAGTCATCGACGTCACGACCAAGAAGGAGGCCCCCGAGCAGCCCCACATCACCTGGTCCACAGATCTGCTCGACTCCGGCGGGCTCTTCGAGGCGAGACTGGGGCCGACCAAGGACCACCACATCGGCGTCTCCGCCCGACGCAGCTACATCGACTACATCATCCGGCCGATCCAGGAGCGGGCCGGCACGCGCTTCGTCACGAGCCCCCGCTGGATGGACTACCAGCTCCGCTACACCTACACCGGCCTGCAGAACACCAAGGTCACGCTGTTCTGGATGGGGCTCGACGACAAGCTCCTGCTTTCGACGCCAGACGACTACGCCCAGGGCCCCGACCAGGACGCCCAGGGGGACCTCTCGATCCACTACTTCACCCACCGCGTCATCGGCACGGTGGACCACCGGATCAACGACCAGCTGCACCTCCAGGTCTCGCCGGCGATCGGCTGGGACTACAGCGAGTTCGGAGTGGGCCAGACCTTCCGGATGGAGCAGGACCTCTACCTCTGGGAGCTCCGGGCCACGATGCCCTGGACCGTGAACGAGCACGTCGAGGTCGTGCCAGGCGTCGACTACATCGGCGGCGGCTACACCTTCCGGATCGAGCTCCCCATCGAACCCGACAGCTTCGGGGAGTACGACCCCCTCGCCGAGCGCGAGGACTGGGGGATCAGCGACAGCGGCACGGTCTGGGGGCCGGACCCCTTCCTCAAGCTGCACCTCAGGCCGCTGAAGGACCTCGACCGGCTCTACGTCCAGCCCGGCATCCGCTTCTCCTACGTGAACGTGCCCGGCCAGTACACGACGACCGGCTGGGATCCACGCATCGCGACCAGGATCCGCCTGCTCGATCGGGCCTACATCAAGGCCTCCACCGGCATCTACACCCAGCCGCCCCAAGCCACCGAGAGCTACCAGTCGGAGGGCGACTACGAGATGCACGTAGAGAAGAGCTGGGCCACGACCGCGGGCTTCGAGGTCGAGGTGGTGCCCGGGCTCCACGTCGACGGCGAGGTCTTCTACAAGGACCTCTGGAGCCTCATCGTCTTCAACCCGGAGTGGGAGGGCGTAAACGACAACGCCTACGCCAACCTCGGCACCGGCTCGATCCGCGGCGGAGAGATGATGATCCGGAAGGACCCCGTGGGCAACTTCTTCGGCTGGCTCAGCTACACCTACAGCGTCAGCGAGCGAAAGGACTACGAGGACGAGGACACCTACCTCTTCGACTTCGACCAGACGCACATCTTCACCGCGCTGGGGGCCTACGAGCTGCCCTGGGAGGTGGAGCTGTCCGCCAAGTTCCAGTACACCACCGGCCGGCCCTACACCCCCTACGACGGGGCCATCTGGGACGGCGATCTGGACTACTGGGTGCCCTACTCGACAGGACCGCGGAACTCGGCGCGGATGCCGCCCTACTATGCCGTCGACGCCCGCATCCAGAAGGGCCTGACGTTCAAGACCTGGAGGATGAACCTCTACCTGGACCTGCTGAACGTCTACAAGGGCGACAACCCCGAGTTCCTCCTCTTCAACTACGACTACACCGAGTCGGTCTACGTGGGCAGCCTCCCCTTCATCCCCTCACCGGGCATCGAGATCGAGGGCTACCTCTGATGCTGCCTCTGATGCTCGCCTGTGTGCTCAACGACCTCTCACAGCCCTCGACCGTCGACCGGACCCGGATCCTCGCGGTCCGGGCGACCCCCGCGGAAGCCCAGCCCGGAGACACCGTCCGGCTGCGCGCCCTGGCGGTGGATCCCGACGTCGGCATCCAGTCGCTGATCTGGTTCGGCTGCCTGCTCGAGGACAGCAGCGACTTCGGCTGTGACGAGCCCCAGCTGATCGGAGTCGTCGCCCCCGGGGGCGGGATCCCGACCTTCGACGTGCCGGCCGATCTCCTCGATGGCCTCTCCGAAGAGGAGAGGCTCGAGGGCATGAACTACCTCGTGCAGATCCAGGCGGTGCCCAACGGGGTCGACCTCGAGGCCATCGCCGCGGGCGAGGTCGAGGGCGCGGAGCTCGCGACCCTGGGGGAGTCCGGCTACAAGCGGGTCCCGGTCAGCCTGGCCCCCACGCCGAACGACAACCCGGCCATCGAGCACGTCCTGGGCGAGGCCGGGATCGTGCTGGAGAAGAACGACACCCTGGTGCTGAGCCCGGGGCAGACCTACGAGCTCGAGGCCGTGCTCGCGGACGACGCGGTCCAGGCCTACACCTTCCGGAACTCCGACGGCGAGGACGAGGAGCGCGTCGAGGAGCCCTACATCAGCCTCTACGCCACAGTGGGCACCTTCGACCAGTTCTGGAAGCTCCACCCGCACCTGAACTTCGAGTACACCGCGCCCGAAGATCCGGCCTCCGAGACCGGTACCCTTTGGATCGTCGTTCGCGATCGTCGGGGGGGAATGGGCTGGTTGGAGCTGAATCTCAGCTTCCGATAGCGAAGGGTTCCGGGGGCCGCGACACAGAGGGGGGCGGTGCCGCCCGAGAACCCCATGTCGCAGTGCGCCGAGAGGCCCGCAAAAGCGCTTGACAAGTGCATGACAGGCGGTCTGAGCCCGAGTAGGAAGTGCGTGCTATCTTCCCTCGGCTCTCGGGTGCCCCCTTGCCCGAAGTGCATGCTCGAAACGCTGGAGAAGTCCCTGATGAATCACATGCGCACCCTGGCTCGCAGCGTTGGAGCCGGGGTCCTCGGGACGGCCCTCGTCGCAGGCATCTTTGCCTCCGAGGCCGCTCACGCAAATCCCGCCGAGGACGCCCTGAAGGAGGTTCAGGGCGAGGTCCACACCAAGGACGTCGTCCAGAACCGCTTCTTCTTGAAGTCCAGCCGCTTCGAGATCGCGCCCGTCATCGGAGCGGTCCCGAACAACCCGATGGTCAAGCGACGCCTCGGCGGCATCCTGATGGCCTACCACCTGAGCGAGACCCTCGCGGTCGGCGGGCAGTTCTTCTACGCCCCTGATCTCGGCAGCAACGATCTCAAGGGCCTGACGAACACGCTGGTCACGATCGCCCACAACGGCGAGGCGAACGTCGAGTTTCAGCAGCCGCTGGACAAGATGGTCTTCGGGGCCACCTTCTCGGCCAACTGGATCCCGGTCTACGGCAAGATCAACCTGGTCGGCGAGACGGTGCTGAACTTCGACATCTACGGCAGCTTCGGCATCGGCTACCTCGGCATCCAGAAGTACTACGCCGTCTACGACAACGAGAAGGCGGCCAGCAACGTGGACCCCCCCGTCACGCTCGAGAGACAGCAGCTCAAGCCTCGGGTCCCGGTCAACCTGGCCCTGGGCGCCGACTTCTTCCTCACGCAGACGCTGGCCATCAAGCTCGACGCGCGCTCCTACATCTACTGGGACCTCAAGCCCCAGTACGACCCGGACCTGCCAGAGAGCGACGGCCGCCTTTACAACATCTTCATCGCAACCGCTGGAATCTCCATGTACTTCCCGAAGATGCCCGCGCGGATGTCGGACTTCTAGATGCGGAGACCGAGCATGCGCATCATCGCGACCGTGGCTGCCCTCTTTTCGGGTGGCGCCTTCGGCGGCGACGCCCTCGCCCAGGACGACTTCGACGACAGCGCGCTCCTCGACGGCCTTGTCGAGGACGACGACGACGATCTCGACGACATCCTCGGCGGCGACGAAGAGGAGAGCGTCAAATCCGAGCAGGAAGATCTGCGCTCCGGCGACATCGACGACCGCGTCGGCGTCAAGGACGAGCAGATCCTCGAGGAGCGGTACAGGCAGCAGCGCCGGGTCATCAAGACCCTCCAGCGCAAGAACTTCCTGAAGCTGGGCCGCTTCGAAGGCATGCCGATGGTCGCCTTCGTGACCAACGATCCCTTCCTCAACCGCTACATCGCGGGCGGCCGCCTCGGCTACCACGTCACCGAGATCTTCGCGATCGAGGCCGAGATCGCCTACAGCCCGGACCTCGGAGAGGCTGACTGGAAGCCGCTGACCAAGCAGCTCGTCGACGAGAACCACGTCTCCCCCGACATCAGCAAGCTCATGCTGATCTCGAACATGACCTTCCAGTTCTCGCCTATCTACGGCAAGGTCGCCCTTCGCGGGAACAACATCATCAACTTCGATGTCTATGGCGCCTTCGGCATGGGCATCACCCGCACGAACGACGACTTGAACGCACTCCAGGCAGAGGACGACCCGATCGCCCTCGAGACCGAGGTGCAGATCCACCCGACCACCAACTTCGGTGGTGGTGCCCGGGTGGTGTTCAACGAGTTCGTGGCCGTTCGGGTCGATGGGCGCTCGCTCGTCTACATCGAGACGGTCAACTCGACGACGCTGGAGATGAAGAACAACTTCATCCTCTCCGGCGGCGTGAGCTTCTTCTTCCCCGGAATGCAGTAGGCGACCATGAAGACCAGCAGACTCTTCGGTGCCCTGGCTCTCGGAGCCGCCTTGTTCTCCAGCAGCGACGCCTGGGCGCTTGGCTGCGACGAGATCATGAACATGGTGAACGTCAACGTACCCACGTCCATCGTCGTCCAGACGATGGACGACTCGGGCGAGCAGTTCACCAACGAGGAGATCCGCTGCCTGATCAACGAGGGCGCGCCAGAGGACGTCGTAAAGACAGCGAAGAAGATGTCCGCGGCCGCGGCGAAGCCCGAGTCGACCGACACCCGAGAGGATCTCGAGGTCCAGAAGCAGCGCCCGAAGGACACCTACGACGACACGGAGCGCATCGACGAACGCAGCTCCAAGAAGCGTCGCGGTGGCTACGACGAGCTCCCGGAGGAGGGCGAGTCCCGAGACACGACCCAGTGCGGTCGCATGGTCGACGACGCGGTGCAGGCCTTCAAGGCCAACAAGCCCCTGGGCGCCAGCAAGATGCTCTTCGACCTGCTCGAGGAGGGCACCTGCCCCGACCAGGAAGCGCGCATGCACTACTACCTCGCGCGCGCCTTGTTCGACCTGAACATGTACCACTCCTCGCAGTACTACTTCATGCAGGTCGTGAAGAAGGGGCCGGCGAACCCCTACTTCAAGCACGCCCTGCCGAAGGTCGTCCAGATCGCCCGCTACACCGGAGACGACAGCGAGCTGATGCGGGTGGTCCCGAAGATCCCGCCCGAGCAGTACCCCCGCCAGGCCAAGAACTACCTCTACTACCTGATGGGCGTGCGCCTCTATGACAAGGACGAGCTCTCGGAGGCACGCCGCTACTTCGGCCAGATCTCCACGAAGTCGGATGTCTACCTGAAGTCCAAGTACTTCGAGGGTGTCATCTACAACCGCCAGGGGCGGCTCAAGAGCGCCGTGAAGTCCTTCCGCGACGTCTACCGGGACTCCGACAGCGTCGACATCTACAGCACCCGGGAGCTGGAGGAGGTCGGGCACCTCGCCGACCTGTCACTCCTGAACGTCGCGCGCATCTACTACTCCATCCAGCGCTTCGACGAGGCCAGCAAGTACTACGAGCTCATCCCTCGGGACTCCGACTACTGGGCCGAGGCGCTCTTCGAGTCGGCCTGGTCCTCCTTCATGCAGAACCAGCTGAACCGGACCCTCGGCCAGGTCCTGACCGTGCGCTCGCCCTTCTTCAACGAGGACGAGTTCATCCCAGAGGCCACCATCCTCCGGGCCCTGACCTTCTTCAACCTCTGCGAATACGGCCAGGTGGAGCGCGAGTTGCTGGCCTTCGAGGCGGCGGTCCGCCCGATGCACCAGGAGCTGAAGGACTTCGTCAAGCAGTACTCCACCAGCGAGGGCAAGCAGCTCGCCGACCAGGCCTACGAGGCCTACTTCGAAGGCGTGCGTCGCGAGACCGTGCTCCCGAAGTCGATGTTCAAGAAGTTCCTGCAGAACCAGGACCTCTACTCCCTCGTCCGGCACCTCCACATGATGGACGAGGAAGAGCGCAACATCGAGGCTCAGAAGTCGCTCTGGAGGGACACGGTCGGCACCCACCTCAAGCGCATCCTGGAGAACGACCGCCGCCGCTACAAGAAGCGGGCCGGACTGGTCCTGCTCTCCGAGATGGCGCGCATGGCGAACTACCTCGGTGACCTGCTCACCCAGTCCGAGATCATCCGCTTCGAGGTCATCTCGGCGCAGCGGGTGGACTACGACTACAAGATGACCAACCTGGATCTCGTCGACACCCAGAGCGAGTCCCTGATCGACTTCGCGACATCGGTGGACTTCATCTACTGGCCCTTCAACGGGGAATTCTGGGAAGACGAACTCGGTTACTACATCTATACCGAGCAGGGCTCCTGCAACTGACACGCTCTTTTTCTCACCCCCCTCGGTCCCCCCTGAGGGGGGACGGCTTCACCCCCCTCGGCCCCCCCTGAGGGGGACGAACCTCCCGGGCAGCACCAACCGGGACCACTTCACGAAGGCCCCACGCACACGCGTGCGGCCTTTGCTGACGGAAGGACAACGATGACCAGCAGCCTCCGCATCCTGGCCGTTCCCCTCGCCCTCGCTTTTTCGGCGGGCGCTCTGTTCTCTGGCGACGCCTACGCCCAGGACCGGGAGCAGAAGGAAGAGCGACGGGTCCTCAAGGCCGACGACGTCGACGATCTCGCCAACCTCTCGGAGGAGTACCGCCAGATGGCGCGCCAGAAGCGCCACGAGGAGATGGACTTCGCCAAGGAGCTGCTGTCCCGCGGCACCATGCAAGGGGAGCAGAAGGCCGAGATGATGCTCCGCCTCGCGGACCTCTACTTCCAGGAAGGCCGCGACCACTACCTCTCGGAGATGCAGGCCTACGAGAAGAAGTTCGACGCCTGCTTCAACGACCCGAAGTGCGACAGCAAGACGATGTCGCCGGACAACGTCGAGTCGAAGAAGTGGCAGGACAAGAGCATCAAGCTCTACCGCCAGATCCTCCAGAACTACCCGACCTTCGCTCGGGCCGACGAAGCCACCTTCTACCTGGCCTCCGCGTTGCAGGACACGGGCCAGCGCAAGGATGCCCTCAAGGAGTTCACCCGCCTGGTGAAGACCTACCCGGAGAGCGGCTACGTCGCGGACGCCTACGTCCAGATCGGCGAGTACTACTTCGACAACAACAACGCCTACAAGGCCCTGTTGGCCTACCAGAAGGCCTCCGCCTACCGCGACAGCCCCAAGTACAGCTTCGCGCTCTACAAGCTGGCTTGGTGCTACTACAACGTCGGGGAATACGGAAAGGCCATCGACACGATGAAGTCGGTCGTCGCCTACTCCATGGCCGCCCAGCAGCAGGGAGCGAGCAAGAAGGGCCACATCCAGCTCCAGGACGAGGCGCTCAAGGACCTCGTCCGCTTCTTCGCCGACGCCGGCGAGATGGACGAGGCCTACGCCTACTTCAACAAGCTAGGCAAGAAGGACCTCATCCGGGCCATGCTCAAGCGACTCGCCTCGACCTACTTCGAGCAGGGCAAGTTCGAGCAGTGCATCCAGACCTACCGGCGCCTCATCGCAGAGGACCCCAACAGCCCGGACGCCCCCGAGTACCAGAACGAGATCATCCAGGCCTACACGAAGATCGGCCGCAAGAAGGAGACCCTCACCGAGATCGACCGCCTGCTGAAGACCTACGGAAAGAACAGCGCCTGGGCCCGGACCAACGCCTCCGACCAGGACGCGGTCCAGGACGCCCAGAACTACATCGAGCGCAACCTCCGGACGGTGGCCATCAACTACCACACAGAGGCCAAGAAGCTCGGCACCGGCAAGTCAGCCAAGGAGACCTACGCGCTCGCGTACAAGGCCTACAGCGTCTACCTCCAGGAGTTCCCGGACTCCAAGCACAGCTACGAGATGCGCTACGCCTTCGGCGAGCTGCTCTACAAGATCAAGAGGTACGACGAGGCCTACGTCCAGTACATGAAGGTCGTGAGCCTCGATCTCAAGGGCAAGCACTCGGAGTTCTGCGCCGAGTCGGCGATCTTCGCCGCCGAGGAGATGGTCAAGAGGGAGAAGAAGGAAGGCAAGATCCTGACGGCGGGCAAGGGCAACAAGACCGACCCCATCCAGATGTCCGAGTGGGAACGCAAGGAGCTCGACGCGCTCGACCAGTACTCCAAGCTCTTCCCGGACAGCAAGAAGACCAAGAACATCATCTACAAGTCGGCCTACCTCCTCTACAACAAGAACCAGTTCAAGGAGGCCTCGGACCGCTTCCGCGTCGTCATCGGCATGGACCCGGGCTCGAAGGAGGCGATGCTGGCGGCGAACCTGATCCTCGACTCCTTCACCCTCGTCGAGGACTGGCAGAACCTCAAGGAGGTCTCCAAGGCCTTCTACGACCAGGACAGCCTGGGCAACAAGGCCTTCAAGAAGGAGGTCTACAGCATCTACGAGCGGGCCTCCTTCAAGCTCATCGAGGTCACCTTCGCAGAGAAGAAGGACGAGGGCTGGGCCGCTGACCAGTACGTCGCGTTCTACGCGGAGTTCCCCTCCTCGGATGTCGCGGACCTCGCGCTGAACAACGCGACGGTCTACTTCCACAACACCGACCAGCGCGGCAAGGCGATGCAGAACCGCATCGTGCTCATCGAGAACTTCCCCAAGTCCAAGTTCTTCAACGACCAGGTCGCCTCGCTGGCCTACGACTACGAGTCGATGGCCAACTTCCAGGAGGCCGCCGGCTGGTACGAGAAGCTCTTCAGCCTCGACAAGGAGCACGTCAACGCTGCGGACTCGATCTTCTCCGCCGCCCTGTTCCGCAAGGCGATGGGTGATTGGGAAGCCGCCATCAAGAACTACAAGCTCTACATGGCCGCCTACCCGGACAAGGACAACATCCAGGACATCACCCTCGAGGTCGCGAAGATCTACGAGGAGAACAAGAAGTACGACCAGGCAGCGAAGGTGTACCTGACCTTCTTCAACAAGAAGGACCCGGAGGGTGTGACCGCCGACCAGCTCATGTTCGCGCGGCTCCACTACGGCCTGTGCCTGGAGGAGATCGGGCAGCGCTCGAAGGCCGAGAAGCACTACGTCGAGACCGTCGAGTGGTTCGTCACGGCCAAGGAAGAGGGCGCAGAGATGACCCTCGGCGTCGAGTTCGCCGCCGAGATCATGTTCAAGCAGGCCCAGGACACCTACGACGCCTACGTGACCCGGGGCATCGACGGCCCGACGGGCAAGGTCAGCCGCAAGAAGGAGGACAAGGTCCTCGGCGACAACCTGGTCGCCAAGGCCAAGTCCCTCCAGGAGGTCGAGGCCACCTACTCCGAGATCATCAACACCGGAGCCGGCGAGTGGGGCCTGGCATCGCTGGTGCAGCTCGGGCGAGCCTACGAGAACATGGGCGAGAGCCTGGAGAACTCACACATCCCGTCCTACCTGACAGAGGACCAGATCGAGTTCTACAGGATGAACCTCGAGGACAAGGTCTTCCCACAGACAGAAAAGGCCGTCGCCGCCTACCAGGCCGCGCTGGACAAGTCCTACGACCTCAACCTCTACAACGACCAGCTGGCCTTCGCCACGCGACGCCTCGGCGAGCTCCGTCCCGACGACTTCCCGGGTCTCGAGGAGACGGTGCTGGAGCCCACATACACCTCGGCATCGACGACCACCGCCAGCTTCGAAGAGAACCTCTAGGCGCCAAGGAACGGAATCATGACCAATCTGCCATCCGCGCGTACCGGACTGCGCTCCTTCCTCTTGTTGGGTCTCGCGCTGTCCGTGGGATTCGCCACGACCGCTTGCGGTCCTGACAAGACCCCGGAAGTGGACGAGTCCACCATCACTGACCCGGCCTACTTCTTCGACCGCGGCGTCACCACGATGAAGACGCCGGACTCCAAGACCGGCATCGTCGACTACCAGGCGGCGTACGACGACTTCGACAAGGCGATCGCCCTCGGCGGCGGAGCCCGAGCGGAGTTCAACGCCGGCTGGGCGTCGGAGCGCCTCGGTCAGCCCGACCGGGCCGAGCGCCACTACCGCAAGGCCCTGGAGGCCGACAGCGGCTACACCGCGGCCCTGACGAACCTCGCCAACGCCCTCGCATCGGCGGAGCGGCACGCCGAGGCCATCGAGATCTACCGCAGCTACCTCTCCGCCAAGCCAGACGACCTGGACATGCACAACAGCCTGGTCAACACGCTGACGCTGTCTGGCAGCTACGACGAGGCGATCACAGAGGCCCAGAAGATCCTGCAGAAGAAGCCGGACAACGTCGCCGCGTACCGGAACCTGTCGCGGACCTACTTCGCCAAGGGCGAGTACGGCATGAGCCAGCTCTGCGCGGAGAAAGCCAAGACGCTGCAGGACGGCGCCCCCGGCATCTACAACAACATGGGCGTCACCTACCTCCAGCAGGAGGACCTGCCGGCGGCGATCGACGCCTTCAAGACCGCGATCAAGATCGATCCGGACAACGTCGAGGCCAACCTGAACCTCGGCTACGTGGCGCTCGACAGCGGCGACTACCAGCAAGCCCATGACTGCTTCTCCCAGGTCCAGACGGCGGCGCCGGAGAACGTCGATGGCCTGCTCGGTCTCGCCGTGGCCCAGCGCGGCCTGAAGCAGTTCGACCAGGCGAGCGCGACCTACGACCGCATCCTGGAGATGGACCCGAGCAACGAGGTCGCCTACTTCAACGCCTCGACGCTCCACGAGAAGTACACGAAGGACTTCAAGAAGGCCAAGAAGGTGCTGCAGGCCTATGTCGATCTGAACCAGGGCAGCATCGGCCCCAACCACGACGTCTTCGCTCGCATCGATCGCATCGCCGAGTCGGAGCGGCTGGAGCAGGAACGCGTCGCCGAGGCCGAGCGCAAGCGTATCGAAGCCGAGGAGCGTGAGAAGCGCCAGAAGGCCCAGCTCGAGGAGCTCAAGGGGCGCGTGGCCTCGTTCAACAAGAAGCTCGACCAGGCGAACTGCCCGGCGGTGGCCGAGATGGGCATGCTCGAGGACTTCGCGATGATCGCAGAGCAGGGCCAGATGGTGGTCGACGCAGAGGACTTCCAATTGGCCGGTGACATGATCACCTTCCTGGAGTCCTACGAGCCCATGCTCGACGACTTCATCCCGATGTGCGCGGAAGCGCCCGCTCCCGAGCCCACCCCAGAGGGCGGCGCCGTCGAACCGGACGGGACGGCTCCAGAGGGCGACGCCCCCGCTCCCGAGGAAGGCGGTGACGAGGCTCCAGAGGCTGGCGGCGAAGAGGCACCGGCAGACGACGCCCCTGCCGAGGCGCCCGCGGAAGAGCCCGCTCCCGAGTAGACCGGGCGATCGCGACGACGCGGTCTTGACATCTGAGCGGGAACCCAGGCCTCCGGAGCATGTCGACACCGGCAGCTCCCGGAGGCTTGCATGCGTCTGCATCACCCGCCCTGATCGGCCGAAAACCCGCCTCCAGGGCGGATTGACCGTACGCTGACAACGGCCGAGCTCGATCTGGCGCACAATCTTCGGCCAAAGGGGTGTAAAGCTCCTCTCGCGCGAAACACCATCGCCATAGTGACCAGCCAGACCGCACACCGAGGACTCCATGAAGCTCATCCGCTACACGTTGGCGCTGTCCGTCGCGTTCACCGCTTTTGCTGCGCCCGCGATGGCGCAGGACGAAGAAGCCAGGATCGTCTACAAGAAGCGGACCGAGATCGACTTCGAGGGCGTCGAGGTCGCAGGTGAGCTCGTGAAGCCGCAGGGTGCACTCCTCCTCGACCGGAAGCGGGCGAACTTCAACCCGCTCATCAAGCTCCGGACCGATTTCAACGAGGAGATGGACGAGTCGGTGAACCTGGTCAAGTAGCCCGAACTCTCTCTCCCTTTTTCTCACCCACCGCACGCGTCCGACCGGGCGCGACCGAGGGAATCCATGTCGGACACCCCTGTCCTGACCTTCGAGGTCTACCGCGGCAACGTCTTCCTCTTCCGCGAGGATCTCTCCGCCGAGAGCATCACCATCGGCAAGGGCCCCGCCGCGATGCTTCGCGTCGAGGACGAGGCCCTCCAGGACCTGCAGGCCGTCGTCAACCTGAACGAGGACGGCACCGTCCAGCTCCTCGACCTCGTCGGCGAGGGAACCAAGGTCAACGGCGAACAGGTCGTCAACGCGACCCTGTCCGATGGCGACACGATCGAGATCGGCGACATCCGCATCTCCGTCGGCTTCGCGGCCAACGACTTCTCCGACGAGGAGGCCACCCAGATGGTCCGCCCGCCGGAGGGCGAAGAGGCCTCCACAGAGGTCACCGACGCCACCGGTGCGTCCTTCTTCGCGCTGAAGTCGAAGGACGAGGCCGAGGCGGACGCCGGTGACGAGGACGCGCCCGAGAGCGCCGAGCCCACAGAAGACGTGATGGCCTTCATCATGCGCTCGGGGACCGCCCAGTCCGACCTGGGGGTCGACCGGACCAAGCAGCCCGTCCTCGAGGTCGCGGAGATCTGGGGCGACGTGGTCATGGACATCAAGCACTACGGCAAGGGCGGCAAGCCCGTGACCGTGGGCACCAGCACAGGCCACCGCTGGCGCTACATGGGCGTCCCGATCGCCTGGGTCCCGCCCGCCTTCGCGAAGATCGCCCCGTGCTTCGGTCCCATGCTGTCGGAGGCCGAGCCGGAGTGGAAGAACGACTTCTACGTTCCCACCGACAACATCCCCCACGAGGACTTCGGACTCTTCACCTGGGAGGGCGGCACCTGGGTGATGAACATCCAGGACAGCTGGGGCGGCTTCGTCGACATCGGCGAAGAGCGCCACACGATCCAGGAGATGATCGAGTCTGGAAAGGCCAGCGCCGCCGGCAACGGTCTCTACAAGATCGACATCGACGCCAACACCCGCGTGGTGGTGGACCTCGGCCACGTCATCTTCTTCGCCCAGCTCGTCAGCCCGGGCAGGCGCGTAATCGCCGCGATCACGGAGAACCTGGACTACCCATTCTTGGGGGTCCTCTCCTTCATGATCTTCCTCGGCATCCTCGCCGGCATCTGGGTCTACACGATGCCGCCGCGGCCCGCCCACGAGCTGAACGAGATCCCGGATCGCTTCGTCGAGCTCCTGCTCCAGCAGCCGGAGATCGAGAAGCACAAGGAGAAGAACAAGCCCACCGGCAACCCGGACGCGGGTGAAGGCGCCAAGGCAAAGCGCGAAGAGGGCAAGGTCGGCAAGAAAGACGCCAAGATGGACAAGGCCAAGGGCAACAAGGTCGAAATGAACAAGCGTCAGATCGACAAGGAGATCGCTGAGAACGCAGGCGTTCTCGGAGCAATGCGCGACGGTGCGGAGCTCGACGGTGTGTTCGGATCCTCCGGGCTCAACTCCGACATCACGGGCGGGATCGGTGGCCTCATCGGCGCCAAGGGCGTGCAGATCGGCTCCGGCGGCCTCGGCTCCCGCGGCTCCGGCCTCGGCGGCGGTGGGACGGCTGAAGGTCTCGGTGGACTCGGCACGAAGGGACGCGGCTCAGGCGCCTCCGGATACGGCAGCGGCGGAGGCAACTTCGGTGCCAAGGGCGAGGGCGGCATCGGCCGCATCGGTGGTGACCCCATCATCCTCGGTGCCCTGGACAAGAGCCTCATCGACGCCGTCATCAAGCGGAACATGAACCAGATCCGCTACTGCTACCAGCGCGAACTCACCAAGAACCCGAACCTCGGCGGAAAGATCGTCGTGAAGTTCGTCATCGCCAAGGACGGCACCGTCTCATCGGCCTCTACGAAGGCCACCACGATGGGCAGCCCGGCGGTCGAGAGCTGCATCAACGGTCGCTTCATGCGCTTCAAGTTCCCCGAGCCCAAGGGCGGCGGCATCGTCATCGTCAGCTACCCCTTCATCTTCAGCCCGAGCTGATGCCCAAGGGCCCCCTCCGGGCCTGACGAAGGGTTGACAGGGGTCGAGACACCCAGTGTCTCGGCCCCTCTTCACGTCGTGTTAGAAACCCCCCGTCTCCCCGAGGTCCCCATGCTGCTCCTCTTGTCGCTGTTGTCGACCGGTCCTTCCTTCGCCCAGGACTACGACGACCTGGACGAAGCCGACGAGGTCGAGGACACGCGCGGCCGCCGCTCGACGAAGAAGCCGGACGTGAAGGAGATCAACAAGGGCGTCTACGCCAAGGCGAACGTCGGAGGCGCCGGGTACATCGGCCAGTTCCGCGGTTTCGTGAAGGGCGGCACCGCGGTGGGCCTCGCCCTGGGCCAGGACTTCGTGGACCGCGAGAAGACCTCGATGGCCTGGGAGCTCGCCGTCCTTCAGGGCATCCACAACGGCTGCGGCTACGACTTCCAGGCCGACGAGGGCTGCGCGGGCAACGACCGCAACGGCGACGGAGTGCCCGACAACCCCTCGCCCTTCGTGCAGGGCGACCTTCGGACCTACAGCTTCCTGCTGAACTACGAGTTTTCCAAGTACCCCACCCGCCGCATCGGCCTGGGGCTGCGCCTCGGCGGCGGCGGCCTCTACAGCCCGCTGTTGATGGACGAAGCGCGGTACCAGACAGAGGTGGTACAGGGCGAGTGGGGCGGCGTCGACCCCGGCTACCACGACTCCTTCAAGCCCGTGGGCTTCGGAGGCCTGACGCTCGAGTACTACAGCAAGCTGTCCCACTTCAGCCTGGGCGGCGACGGGGACGTCTTCTACGCCGTCGGCTTCGATCTCGGTTTCAACGCCACCGCGTACCTGAAGTACACCTTCTGAGCTGCAGCAGCGACGCGCTTCGCTGATCGACTCCGCACCCGCTGGCACGGTTCCTGCGGCATCGGCGTTGGCGACATGCGGCTTGGTTCGCTAAGGTTCAGTCGGCATCGAACGTCCCAATCGTCCGGGGAACTTCATGTTGATTCTCGTCCTGTCAGCCTGTGGGCTCGACAACCTCCCGCCGCCAGGTGATCAGCCGGGCGATCAAGAGCAGCCCGTCGAGTATGGGGACCTGACGCTGTCAGCCTCGGAGATCGACTTCGGCTACGTCGACGCCGGCAGCTGGGGCGACGAGACGCTCGTGCTGACCAACAGCGGCGACGCGACCATCGAGCTCATCGGCGCGAGCCTGGGCAACGCCGCGTTCTCGATCGACACCGTCACCGGCACCATCGGCGCGGGAGAGGACCTCGTCCTCACGCTCACCTTCGAGCCGACCTCTGCGATCGACTACAGCGACGCCCTCGCCCTGGAGACCGACAGCCCTGACGCAGAGCTCGTCTACGTGGACGTGGTGGGCACCGCCGCCTCTCAGGACACCGGCCCCATCGAGGGCGGCAGCTACCTCGACGTGAGCTGGGTGAGCCACGACTTCGGCGCGGTGGACATCAACAAGGGTGACACCACCGCGCTGACCCTGACGAACACGGGGGACGAGGCCCTGCTCGTCACCGACTTCGTCTCCAGCGACGACACCATCGTCGACTGGGGCAGGGAGTTCACCCTCCCCTACGTGCTCGACGTCGCCGACACAAAGGACGTCACCGTCCTGTTCACCCCGACGGACGAGACGACCTACAACGAGACGCTGACCATCACCTCGGACGCGGCGAACGACCCAGCGCTGGCGATGTCCGTGGTCGGGTCGGGCTTCCACGGCTGCGACATCTGCGGACCGATGATCTCGGTCGACACCGGCTCGACCGACGCCTACAGCATCAGCGACTTCATCGTGATCATCACGCCCTGGGGCAACTCGGACACCCGCTCCGTGGAGATCTGGAACGAAGGCGACGAGGACCTCGTGATCGACAGCGTCAGCGTGGACAACGAAGCGATGCAGACCGACTGCAGCTACTCGGTGGGAGGCTTCAGCGGGAGCAAGACCGTCACCCCGTGGAGCTACGAGACCATCGACATCACCTTCACGGCCAACGCCACCTGCGTGCTCGACTCGGGCACCGTGACCATCAAGTCGAACGCGCTGTACGAGCCGACCTACGAGATCAGCTTGTTGGGCAACGCCCTGGGGTCGTGATACCTCGCCCGGCCGTACGAAGGCGGTAACGAAGCCGTCGTCCAATGCGAGGAAGACATGAACAAGAACCCCGGCCTGCTCGGTCGCAAGATCGGCATGACCCAGTACTTCGACTCGAACGACAACGTCGTCCCCTGCACGGTCGTCGAGGCCGGCCCCTGCGCCGTCGTCCAGATCAAGACCGTCGAGACCGACGGCTACAACGCCATCCAGCTCGGCTTCGCCGCACGTCCGACCAAGGACGCCTCCCGCCAGGAGCGAGAGATCGCAGCCCTGCGCGAGGAACTGGAGACGATCGAGGAAGACCTGAAGGAAGCGGACGAGGACACCACCGCGCGCCTCCAGGAAGACAAGGCCCAGTGGGAGCGCAGGATCATCCGCCTCGAGAAGAGCGCCGCCGCCCATCGCCTGGGCGTCGACCAGCCGCTCCATGGCCACTTCGCCAAGGCCGGGGTCAGCCCGACGCGGCTGCTGCGCGAGTTCCGCCTCGATGATGTCAGCGGCTACAGCCTGGGTCAGTCCCTCACGATCTCCGACGTGCTGAAGGTCGGGCAGAAGGTCGACGTCACCGGCACCTCCAAGGGCAAGGGCTTCTCCGGAGTCATGAAGAAGTTCCACTTCCGTGGCTTCCTGCGCAGCCACGGCGTGCACGAGTTCTTCCGTCACGGCGGCTCGATCGGTACGCGCCTGACCCCGGGCCATGTCCAGAAGGGCATGAAGATGCCCGGTCAGCTCGGCAACGCGCGCGCCACGGTCCAGAACCTCCAGGTCGTCAAGATCGACGCAGAGAAGAACCTGGTCTACATCCGCGGCGGCATCCCTGGCCCCAACGGCAACCTCGTCAGCGTCCGCGGCACCTCGAAGGGCCCGCAGTAGTCACTGGAGAGGCGCCCCCCAGGCCAGCCTCGCTCGCAGCCAGACGGGTTAGCTTGCCTCCCTGGAGGTGAGCCTTGGACAAGGTCCGTGCGTCAGCCGCCGAGGCGGTCGCCGACATCACCGATGGTGCGGTGCTGATGGCCGGTGGCTTCGGCCTCTGTGGCATCCCCGAGCACCTGATCGCCGCGCTGAGAGACCGCGGCGTCAAGGACCTGACGGCGATCTCGAACAACGCGGGAGTCGACGACTTCGGTCTGGGCCTGCTCCTGCAGACGCGGCAGATCAAGAAGATGATCTCGAGCTACGTCGGGGAGAACAAGACCTTCGAGCGGCAGTTCCTCGACGGGGACCTGGAGGTCGAGCTGACCCCCCAGGGGACCCTCGCCGAGCGCATCAGGGCCGCCGGCGCCGGCATCCCGGCCTTCTACACGCCGACGGGCTACGGCACGGTGGTCGCCGACGGCAAGGAGACCCGTGACTTCGACGGGCGCATGTACGTCCTGGAGAAGGCGCTGTCGGCCGACTTCGCCCTCGTGAAGGCATGGAAGGCCGACCGCCACGGGAACCTCGTGTTCCGCCGGACTGCGCGGAACTTCAACCCCATGATGGCGATGGCCGCCTCTGTGACCATCGCAGAGGTCGAGGAGATCGTCGAGCCCGGCGAGCTGGACCCCGACACCATCCACGTCAGCGGCATCTTCGTGCAGCGCGTCGTGCTCGGAGAGCACTACGAGAAGCGCATCGAGAAGCGCACCATCAGGGAGGCCTGAGATGGCGACCGACCGCACCGGCATCGTCAAGCGCGCCGCCCGCGAGCTGCGCGACGGCTACTACGTCAACCTGGGCATCGGCATCCCCACCCTGGTCAGCAACCACCTGCCAGAGGACATGGAGATCGTTCTGCACTCGGAGAACGGCCTGCTCGGGATGGGGCCGTTCCCGCTCGATGCGGACGTGGACGCAGACCTCATCAACGCAGGCAAGCAGACCGTCACCTTCCTCCCGGGGTCCAGCTTCTTCAGCTCCGCGGACTCCTTCGCCATGGTGCGCGGCGGTCACGTCGACATCACCATCCTGGGCGCAATGCAGGTCAGCGAGCGGGGCGACCTCGCCAACTGGATGATCCCGGGCAAGATGGTCAAGGGCATGGGGGGCGCGATGGACCTCGTGGCCGGCGCCCGCCGCGTGGTCGTCACCATGACCCACACGAACAAGCGCGGTGACAGCAAGGTGCTCAAGGACTGCAACCTCCCGCTCACCGGCGTCGGCGTGGTCGACATGGTCATCACGGACCGCTGCGTGTTCGAGCTGCGCGAGGGCAGGCTCACCCTCATCGAGCTCGCCCCCGAAGAGACCGTCGAGACCGTGCGCGCGGTCACAGGGGCCGACTTCGCCGTCGCGGACGACCTCCGGCCGATGCGTCAGTAGCCCCGACTACAGACGGTAGTTCGGGGACTCCTGCGTGATGGTCACGTCGTGGACGTGGCTCTCCTTGAGGCCCATCGAGGACATGCGCACGAAGCGTGTGCCGGTCTGCATCTGCTCGATGTCGGCGCTGCCGGTGTAGCCCATCGACGCCCGCAGGCCCCCGACCAGCTGGTAGATGACGTCTGCCAGCGGGCCCTTGAAAGGAACGCGCCCGACGATGCCCTCCGGCACGAGCTTGCGGGTCTCGTCCTCCGGGTCGCCCTCGTCCTGGAAGTACCGATCGGAGCTCCCCGCCCTCATCGCGTCGATGGAGCCCATGCCGCGGTAGGTCTTGTACCGCCTGCCGCCGAGCAGCACGACCTCTCCGGGGGCTTCCCGGGTCCCCGCGAACAGCGAGCCGGCCATCACCGTGTCCGCCCCGGCGGCGATGGCCTTGGCGAAGTCGCCGGAGAACTTGACGCCGCCGTCGGCGATGACCGGGATCCCATGTCTCTTGGCGACCTCGGAGCAGTCCGCGATGGCGGTGAGCTGGGGAACGCCGACCCCGGCCACGACCCGGGTGGTGCAGATGGACCCCGGTCCGATGCCGACCTTGATGGCGCTGGCCCCGGCGGCGATGCAGGCCTCTGCGGCCTCTGCTGTGGCGATGTTGCCGACGATGAGGTCGAGCTCGGGCCAGCTCGAGCGAGCGGCCTCCGTGGCTCTGAGCACCCCTGCAGAGTGACCGTGCGCAGTGTCTATGACGATCGCATCGGCGCCGGCGTCGAGGAGCGCACAGATGCGCTCGTCCTGCCCGGGGCCAACGGCGGCAGCGCAGCGGAGGCGACCCTGGGCGTCCGTGACCGCCAGCGGGTACCGGGCGGCAAGCTCGATGTCCTTGATGGTGATCAACCCCTCCAGACGACCCTCGGCAGACACGACCAGGAGCTTCTCGATCTTGTGGCCCTGCAGGAGGTCCTTGCAGTCCTCGAGCCCGGTCCCGGGCGGCACGGTCACCAGCTCCTTGGTCATCACGTCGCGGATGGGCACGTCCAGCCGACGCTCGAAGCGCAGGTCCCGGTTCGTGAGGATGCCGACCGCACGGCCACCGACCGTGATGGGAACACCGGAGATGCCGTGCTCGCGCATGAGCGCGACCGCTTCACCGACGCTCTGGTCAGGCGACATCGTGATCGGGTCCGAGATGACGCCCGTCACGGCACGCTTGACCTTCGCCACCTCGGCGGCCTGGGCTTCGACGGAGAAGTTCTTGTGGACCACGCCGATTCCGCCGTTGCGGGCCATCTCGATGGCGAGCGCGGCCTCGGTCACCGTGTCCATCGCGCTGGAGAGGAGCGGAATGGACAGGGGGATGTTGCGGGTGAGGACGCTGCGAACGTCCACGTCGCGGGGGAGGACCTCTGACGCGCCAGGCTGGAGCAGCACGTCGTCGAAGGTCAGGGCCAGCCGAGGGTTGCTCTCGAGCATCGGGCCTCCTTTGAGCGCTGGTAGCGGTGTCCGTCAGCGCCGGCAACGGGCGTTGCCCAAAGGTCGCAAGCCTCGGGAATATTTGCCCCCGCCGGGAGATTGACACTGTCGGTGTGATCGCCTAGAAGCCACGACCAACCGCAAGTGAGGCGAAGATGAAGCGCGTCCTGATCGCCACCGCAGCCCTCGGCGTCCTGGTGGCTTGTGGCAAGAAGTCAGCTGGTAGCTACGAGGTGCTCGAGGCCACAACCAACATCGACAACGTCGACCTGATGCGCGCCGGCGCAGACGCTCTCTGGGAGCAGCGCGGGGACGCGGCCAAGCTCGAGCAGGCCCTCGCCAGCTACGAGCAGATCGTCGCTTCCGATCCCACCGACCGCGACGCCTATGAGCGCCTGGTCCGTGGCTACTACTTCCTCGGTGACGGCCACTACACAGAGGGCGAGAAGAAGGAAGCCGCCTGGATCAAGTCCATCGAGTGGAGCAAGCGCTGCCTCGCCTTGAACGAGGACTTCGCGTCCAAGCTCGACAAGGGCGACGAGACGGAGGCCACCGCCGCCGCCGCGCTCGAGTCAGACGACATGCCCTGCATGTACTGGGGCGCCTCCGCGCTCGGGAAGTGGGGCAAGACCCAGGGGCTCGCCACGCTGCTGAACTACAAGGACCAGATCTTCGCGTGGATGACGGTCCTGGACCAGAGCGACCCCGACTACTTCTACACGGCTTCGACCCGCTACTTCGGGGCCTACTACTCGGCCCTTCCGAGCTTCGCCGGCCAGGATCTCGACAAGAGCAAGGAGCTCTTCGAGAAGGCCATCGAGGCGCACCCGGACCACTTCGGCAACCGCGTGCTGATCTGCGAGTACTGGGCCGTGAAGACCCAGACCCGCTCGGTCTGCGAGGAGCAGCTCGACTACGTGCTCAACGCCGATCCGACGGTCCTCCCCGACCTCCAGCCCGAGCAGGAGGCCGAGCAGCGCAAGGCCCAGGCGCTGAAGGACCAGCTCGACGACCTCTTCGTGGAGTAAGAACCTCATGTCCAAGAAGCTCCTCCAGACCCTGGCGGTCACAGCAGTCGCAGCCGGCGTCCTGGTCGTCCCGACCTCGACGCCGGAGGCCGAGCCTCAGTACACCGTCAACTTCGGCACGGTCGCTCCAGACGGGACCCCCTGGGCGGATCAGCTTCGGGACACCAAGAAGCGCGTGGAGAAGGAGTCCGCCGGCGCCATCAAGGTCAAGATCTTCCTCGGCGGTTCGCTGGGCTCCGAGATCGAGATGGTGCAGGACTGCCGTCGCGGTGAGCGGCTGCAGGGGGTCGGTGTCAGCACCGGCGCCATGGCCGAGGGCGCGAACATCCCGCTGTTGCAGCTCCCAGAGCTCCCCTACCTCTTCAACAGCTTCGAAGAGGCCGACGCCGTCATGGACGACGTGCTCTTCGACCCGATGTCGAAGGAGATGTCGGACAAGGGCTTCGTCCTCACCATCTGGGCAGAGAACGGCTGGCGCTCCTTCGCGACCAAGGGCGGCCCCGCGACCAGCCCAGAGGAGCTCGCGGCCTACAAGATGCGGAGCCAGGAGTCCCCGGTCCACCTGAACATGTACAAGGCCCTCGGCGTCCAGGCGGTGAGCAAGCCGACCTCTGAGGTCATGCCTGCGCTGAACACGGGCATCGTCGATGGCTTCGACAACACGCCGCTGTTCTCACTCGCCGCCGGCTGGATCGACGCGGTGGACCACTACACGCGCAGCAACCACATCTACCAGCCCGCCGCCGTGGCCTACTCCAAGGCCTGGTGGGACACGCTCCCCGCCGACATGCAGACGATCGTCCTGGGAGACCCCCGGGCAGAGGCTGCGAAGGGCCGAGCGGGTGTCCGCGCCCTCGAAGCGGACCTGATCGAGACCATCAAGGCCAAGGGCGTGACGGTCACCGAGCTGAGCCCGGCGCAGCGCAAGGTCTTCGCAGACAAGACCCTTGGAGTCCACAAGACCTACCTCCGGGAGAACCCAGAGGCGCTCTCGCTCTACAAGAAGGTCCAGGCCAAGCTCAAGAGCATGCGCTGAGGCCACTCCGCGGCCGGAACACGGGTTAGATTCCGCCACTTCCGAGGCTCTCCGTGTACAAGCTGCTCGTTCGGATCTTCGATGCTGTCGGCCGTTTCTTCGGCGGCATCGAGAACTGGTTGTCGGACGGCGCGAAGCTGGGCCGTGTCCTGGCGGTCTTCGGACTGCTGTTCGCCGGGCTCGCGCTCAACGGCACCTGGGCCGTCGAGTCGCCGGAGCCCACGGACGAGGACGCCGCGGGCCAGCTCCTGTACGTGCCCGCGAACGTCGTCGAGGTCCGCACCCAGGACGGCGAGGTGCTCGTCGGGCACCTGGCCGAGGGAGAGGGCCTCCGGATGCGCTTTGGGGACGCCCCCCTGTCCCCAGAGGAGGAGGAGCTCCAGCTCGAGCGGCTCGACAACGGCGAGCTCGTGCCCTGGGACGCGCGGGAGAGCGCCGCTGGCGTCTCGATCCTGACCCGCGGGCCCCTGCCTCCGGGCACCGACCTCGTGCTGATCCTCGACGCCTCGCTCGCCAGCGATGGTACCGGAGAGGTCGAGCGCCCCCAGGACGGCGTCGAGCACACCCCTGCCCTGGTAGGCGCCGGCGCCGCGGTCCTGGTGCTCTTGTTGCTGGTCCTGCGCCGGGAGCGCGTCGCCCTCGTCATCGCGCTCTTGACGTTCTCGGGCGTGTTGGTGACCAAGGCGGCCTGGTTCTCCTCGCTGAGCGAGCAGCCCGCGGTCGAAGACGTCGTTCCGGAGACCCCGGAGGCGGTCCCCGAAGAGGTGCCAGAGGCAGTCCCCGGCCCCGGGACGGAGCCAGAGCTCCCCGTTGGAGACGACTGGCTCGAGCAGCTCGAAGCCGAGCTCGAGGCCGAGGGCAAGCTCCCCGAAGACGACCCCATCGAGGAGGCCCCCGTCGAGGAAGCCCCGGTCGAGGACGCCCCCGTCGAGGAAGCCCCGGTCGAGGACGCCCCCGTCGAAGAGGCCGAGGTGACCGAAGAGGTCGACCTCGGCGAGGAGCTCGACTGGCTCGCGGAGCTCGAAGCCGAGCTCGACCTCGAGGACACGGAGACGACCGAAGAGCCGGCCGTCGCCGAGGCCGAGATGCTCCCGACGACGCTGATCCAGGTGGCGCCAAAGGGCGCGTTCTGGCTGTGGGCCTTTGGTCTGTTTCTGAGCCTGCTCGGCGCCCTCTCAGGCTTCATCGCGCAGCTCCACGAGGGCGCTGACAGAGCCAAGGCCGCGGTGGTCCTCACGATCACCGGGCTCATCGTCGCCCTCGAAGAGGTCGCCGAGCGCGTCGACCGCGTCATCGCCTGGCTCGAACGCGCCACCATCGCAGCCTTCCTGCTGACGATGACCGTGCTGTCCTTCGTGGACTACATGCGGCGGGAGTTCTCCTTCTTCGACCTCGAGATCGAAGGCGGGCCGAACATGGCCACGCTGATGATGGTCTGGGTGGGCTTCCTCGGTGCCTCGCTGGCGACCCGGCGGGGCCAGCACCTCAGCGTCGACGCGACCGACCGGGTGCTGTCCCCGGCCGCCGCCAAGCTGGCGAAGCGCTTCACCGCCTTCGTCGCGGCGGGCCTGTGCTGGCAGCTGGCGAAGCACTCCTGGCTCCTCACCGGCGAGAACCTGTATCGGGGCGACACCGTGCCCGGCCTGCGGATCTGGGACTTCCTGATCGGCCCGCTCAATGGCCTGATGGCGCTCATGCCCGAAGCCGGTGACGTGGGCTGGATCGGCCTGCTGGTCGGCGCACCGCTGGCCTGGTGGTGCCTCGGCAAGGCCAGGCGCCTCGAGGAGCGAGACGGCGCCGCGGGCCGCTATGGGGCACCGGCCCTGGAGGCTGTCGCGGGCATCGCAGGCGGAGCCGCCTTGCTCTGCGCGATGCCCTTGTTCTGGGAGCCGCAACTCGAGAACGGGGACAGCGTCGTCTGGGCCAGCTTCGAGACCGGCGACGGCTTCCCCCTCTACCTTGGCGCCCTCGTCATCCCCCTGGCCTTCGGGCTCATGTTCTGCCGGTTCCTGGTCGCCGGCGTACTCGGCCGCTTCGCGAAGCGCGAGATGGGCGGTGAGACGCCGATCGCGACACCCTTCACGGGGGGCCAGCGCACCCGCAAGGACATGATCGTCGCGGCGCTGTTCCCGGGCATCCTCATCGGCATGGGGGCGACGCTCTACTTCGGCACCGGCGGCCTGATCCTGCTCACCGGCCTGCTGCTGGTCTTCGTCGGCGCGCCGCTGTTCGTGGCCATCGGCATCGCCACGATGGCCTGCGTCATCCTCCTGGACGACCTCTCCGGCTACTACGTCGCCAAGGACATGTTCGAGGCGACGAAGAAGGAAGAGCTCCTGGCCATTCCCTTCTTCGTCCTCGCCGGCAACATCATGACGCAGGGCTCCCTGGCCGAGCTCATGATCGGTGTCGCCCGGGCCGTGATGGGACGGACCCCCGGTGGGCTCGGCCTCGCGACGATCCTCGCCTGCGCGATCTTCGCTGCGATCTCGGGATCGTCACCGGTCACGGTCATCGCGATCGGCGGACTGATGTACCCGATGCTCACGAAGGACGGGTACTCGAAGTCCTACGCCACCGGCGTGCTCACGAGCGCGGGCTCGCTCGGCATCATCATCCCGCCCAGCATTCCGATGATCCTCTACGCCATCGTGGTGTCCGACCCTCGGGCCCCGATGTCGCCGAACGACCTCTTCATCGCCGGCGTCGGCCCGGGCCTGCTCATCGCTGGCGTGCTGATGGTGTACACGCTGTTCCGGACGCGCCCCAGCGGCGAGGGCCGCAGCATCGTGCAGCCCGTGCTCGAGGGGGGCTACTTCCTCAACATCTGGAACAGCCTCAAGCGGGGCTTCCTGGCGCTGTTGCTGCCCGTGATCATCCTGGGCGGCATCTACGGCATCCTCGGCCCGATCCGCTTCACCGTCACAGAGGCCGCGGCGGTCGCGGTCGTCTACGCGCTCTTCGTCGAGATGATCATCCACCGCGAGCTGGGCCCCCGCAAGCTGATGGACGTGCTCGTCGATAGCGGCGTGATGATGGGCAGCCTCTTCGTCATCATCGTGCTGGCCATCGCCTTCAACAAGTTCCTGGCCCACCAGGAGGTGCCGCAGCGGGCCGCCGAGTGGCTCGCCCTGCACGTCGACAGCAAGATCCAGTTCCTGATCATGGTGAACCTGTTCCTGCTCGCGCTGGGCTGCGTGATGGAGATCATCAGCGCGATCCTCATCGTCGCGCCACTGTTGGCCCCGATCGCCGCCAGCTACGGCATCGACCCGATCCACTTCGGCATCATCTTCATCGTCAACCTCGAGCTCGGCTACCTCACGCCCCCGATGGGCATCAACCTCTTCGTATCCAGCACGGTCTTCGAGCGACCCATCATGAAGGTGATCCGTGCCACGGTGCCCTTCCTCCTCCTCATGCTCGTCTGCCTGGTGATCATCGCCTGGTTCGAGCCCCTCTCCACCTACCTCGTCGGCTTGAGCAAGTGAACACCTCGACCATCACCAGCGCGGACGGAACGCGCCTCCACTTCGTCCGTTGGGACCCACCCGAGACCCCCAAGGGCGAGGTCCTCCTCATCGGCGGCCTCGCCGAACACATGGGCCGGTACGAGCACGTGGCGACCGCCATCGGTGCAGGAGGCTACGCAGTCAGCGGCATCGAGTTGCGCGGCCACGGCCACTCCGGAGGGAAGCGGGGCCACGTCGACCGCTGGGATCAGTACGCCGACGACTTCCGGGCGGCGCTGACCGAGATCGGCGGCGAGGTGCACATCGTCTGCCACAGCATGGGCGGCCTCGTCTCCCTGTTCGCCGTCCTCGCCGGCGCACCACAGGTGGTCTCCCTGACCATCTCCAACCCGCTGCTGGGCGTGCGGGTGGAGGCGCCGAAGATCAAGGAGGCGGCCGGACGGATCCTCTCCAGGATCTGGCCCTCGCTGTCCCTGGGCAACGAGCTCGACAGCGCACAGCTCTCGCGTGACCCCGAGGTGGGCAAGAAGTACGACGCGGACCCCCTCGTCTACGAGACCATCACACCGCGGTGGTTCACCGAGATGGAGCTGGCCCAAGAAAGGGTCCACGCTGCCGCTGGCAGCTTCACCCTCCCCATCCTGATGTTGATCAGCGAGGGCGACCCCATCACGAACCCCGCAGACGCCCGGCGCTTCGTCGAGGCATACGGCGGGGACGCGAAGCTCTCGGAGTGGGGCGAGGCCCTCCACGAGCTCTTCAACGAGCTGGAAAAGGACAAGATGCTCGCCGAGATCGTCGCTTTTTTGGACAGCCAGGGATGAGGGCGCGCCTGGTCGAGCTCCTGCGCGAGCTCTCCTACGAGAAGAAGCCCGTCGTGCTCGCCTCCGGCCTCGAGTCCGACTTCTACATAGACGGTCGTCAGACCACGCTCAACGCAGAGGGCAGCTGGCTGATCGGCAACCTCGTCCTCGAGGCGCTGAAGCCCGAGGTCGTCGGGATCGGGGGCCTCGTCGTCGGTGCGGACCCCATCGCCTCTGCCACCGCGGCGGTCAGCTTCCACCGTGGTCGCCCCGTGCACGCCTTCCTCGTCCGCAAGGAAGCGAAGGGCCACGGCATGAAGCGGCACGTCGAAGGACGGCGCAGCCTGCCCTCCGGCTCAAAGGTCTGTGTCGTCGAAGACACCTGCACGACAGGCGCCTCCATGCTGCGGGCGATCGAGCTCTGCGAGGCGGAGGGCCTGGAGGTCGTGCAGTGCCTCACGATCGTAGACAGGGCCGAGGGCGCCACGCAGCGCATCGCCGCGGCAGGGCACACCCTCGAGACGCTGGTACGGCGGGAGGAGCTGGAGGCATGATCCTGGCCTGGTTCCTGGCCTGCGGTTCGACCCTTCCCGAGCCCCTCCCCAACGAGCCGCGCATCGTCTATGAGTTCGTCCACGAGCGGTGGACGCGTGAGCTGTACCTGACACGCCAGTTCGAAACCCAGGTCGTCGTCAAGGCCACCCTGGTCACAGAGGACCTCGCCCAGGCCCAGGCCCTGACCATCTCGCGGGCCCGCTTCGAGGACAGCGAGGCACACGAGACACGCCGAGTCGCGGCCATCCAAGAGGCCAGGGCTCACTGGGTAGTCGTCTTCGCCGCGAACGCACCCCCTCCCCGCTACGCGGACAGCTTCGCGCTGGACGACTCCGCGGACTGGCAGATCCACCTCGAGGCCGACGGTCGTCGCGTAGAGCCCGTGGACCTCGAGCGCATCTGGGAGCCGTCGGCGGACCAGGATCTGCTCTACCTCCAGCTCGACCGCTGGTCCAAGCTCTGGCGCGCTCGCTTCGAGCGGCCCTCTGACGCCGACAGGGTGGACCTCCTCGTCGTCGGACCCTATGGTCACGGAAAGATGACCTGGTCGCTCCGATGACCCACGACACCTTCCGCGCCCGTCGAGCCGAGCTCCATCGCAGGATGGGTGGCCGCGCCGTCCTGCTCGTCGGCACGAACGAAAACCCGCGGACGAGCCCGCACATGGGCTACGAACACCGCCAGGACTCGACCTTCTGGTACTTCACGGGCTGCTCCCGCCCGGGCGCCGCGGCGCTCATCGACAACAGCGGCTGCACGTTCTTCTTGGACCCGCCGGCGGCGGATGACGACCTCTGGCACGGCCACGTCGAGACCCTCGACGACCTCCGCAAGCTCTACGGCGTGGAGCGCGTGATCGACACGAAGCTGCTCGAGGGAGCATGCAAGGGTCGACGCCTCGCGACCCTCGCCACCCATGACCGGGTCCGCACGGAGCTGGCCTCGGCGCTGACCGACCGGACCCTCGTCTACGGCGAGGACAACGGCGACGACCGCCTGATCGAAGCCGTCATCGCCATGCGCCGCGTGAAGTCCGCCGAGGAGATCGCCGAGCACAGGCAGGCCGCAGACGCGACCGAGGCAGCCTTCGTCACGGCGATGGCGGCGACCCACGTAGGGGGCAACGAGGCCCACATCGCCGCCCTCTTCGACGCCGTGCTGGCCGCCCGCGGGTGCACGACCGGCTACCACTCGATCGTCACCGTCCGCGGAGAGGTCCTTCACAACCCGGACTACGTCAACCCGCTCGCCGACGGCGACCTGCTGTTGCTCGACGGCGGGGGGGAGCGGCTGGCGAGCGGCTACGGCGTCGACATCACCCGCACCTGGCCGGTGAACGGGAGCTTCACCGGGCGCCAGCGAGCGGCCTATGACGCTGTCCTGGCCTCACAGCTGGCCGCCATCGAGCTCTGCCGCCCGGGAGTGCGCTACCGCAAGGTGCACGACGCCTCGGCGAGGGTGCTCGCCCAGTGGCTCTTGGACGAGGGCCTGCTGAGGGGCTCTCTCGACGCGGTCATGGAGTCACACGCAGCGGCGGCGTTCTTCCCTCACGGCGTCGGCCACCTCCTGGGCCTCGACACCCACGACCTCGAGCAGTTCTGGGACCGCGCAGGCTACGCACCCGGGCGCACACGCGCCACCGAGTTCGGCACCTGCTACCTGCGCATGGACCTCGACCTCGTCCCTGGCTTCCTGGTCACGATCGAGCCCGGCTTCTACGTCGTGCCTGGCATCTTGCGGAACCCCGAGCTGCACGATGCCTGGGGTGAGATGGTGGACTGGGACAAGGCTCACGACTGGGTCGGGTTCGGGGGCATCCGCATCGAGGACGACGTGCTGGTCACCGCTGGTGATCCCGACGTCATCACCGCGGGGACGCCGAAGGACCCTGCCGCCATCGAGGAGCTCGTCGGCTCGGGCACTCCAGCGTTGGAGCGCTTGAGTCCCTAGCGCTAGATCCTGCGGCTGATGACCGTGTCTCGAAGCCAGCGGTCATCGGTCCCCTCGTGGTCCAACGTGAAGTGGAGCCCCCGGCTCTCCCGGCGGCGAAGAGCGCACTCGACCACGAGGCCGGCCACGTCCGCCAGGTTTCGCAGCTCCACGACATCGCGGTCGATCTTGTAGGCCCAGTAGTAGGCCCGGATCTCCTCCTTCACGAGCCTCACGCGATGACGGGCCCGCTTCAACCTGCGGGTCGTGCGCACGATGCCGACGTAGTCCCACATGAACTGGCGGATCTCGGCCCAGGTGTGCTTGATGACGACGAGCTCGTCGGGCTCGATGGCCTCGCCGGTATCCCAGGCCGGAATCTCCAACAGCTCGCTGTCCAGACGCTGCGCCGCGGCCTCTGCGGCCGCGTGGGCATAGACGGCGGCCTCGAGCAGGGAGTTGCTGGCCAGTCGATTGGCACCGTGCAGCCCGGTGCAGCTGGACTCGCCCACGACGAAGAGGTTGCGGATGCTGGACTCCCCGATCTCGTCGACCCGCACTCCTCCGCAGAAATAGTGGCATGACGGCACGACCGGAATCGGCGTCACGCGCATGTCGATGCCCAGCTCCAGGCAGCGGGCGAAGATCGCCGGGAAGTGCTCCTCGAGAAACTCCCCGTCGAGGTGGGTCATGTCCAGATTGACGCAGTCGGAGCCCAGGCGCTTGATCTCGGCGTCGATGGCGCGAGCGACGATGTCGCGGGGGGCCAGCTCGAGGCGCTCGTCGTACCGCGCCATGAAGCGCTCGCCGCGCTCGTTGCGGAGGATGCCGCCCTCGCCCCGCAGGGCCTCGCTGATGAGGAAGCTCTTGGCATCCGGATGGAACAGGCAGGTCGGATGGAACTGGACGAACTCCATGTTCGCCATCTCGGCGCCAGCCCGCCAGGCCATGGCGAGACCGTCGCCGGTTGCGATGTCCGGGTTCGAGGTGTAGCGGTAGACCTTGCCGGCCCCCCCTGCGCAGAGCGCCACCACCGGGGCCTGGACTGCGATGACGTCACCGGTGCCGAGCTCGAGCACGTAGGCGCCAACGACGCGATCCGGGTACTCCTCTGGCCCTCCGACCCGCCGCATCACCCAGCCCTGCGTGACAAGGTCGACCACCATCGCCTGCTCCAGGATCTCGATGGCCGGATGTGCTCGCAGCCGCGCGACCAGGGCACGGACGATCTCGGCGCCGGTCTGGTCCTTGGCGTGCAGGATGCGACGGTGGCTGTGTCCTCCCTCTCGGGTGAGGTCGAACTCGTCCGCATCGCGGGTGAACTCGACGCCGAGGTCGATGAGCTCGACTATGCGCGCCGGGCCGTTCTCCACGACGAACTCGACGGCGCTGCGGCGGCAGAGACCCGCTCCGGCGACGAGCGTGTCCTCGACGTGGCTCTCGAACCGATCCTCGTCACCCCACACCGCGGCGACCCCACCTTGGGCGTAGCGCGAGTTGGACTCGCCCAGCTCACCCTTCGTCACCAGGAGCACGCGCCCGTGACGAGACGCCTTCAGCGCGAAGAGCATGCCCGCGAGGCCGCTCCCGACGACCAGGAAGTCTGTCTTCATGCCCAGGTCTAACCCGGCCGGCCGCGGCCCACGATATGCTCGAGTCGTGCTCCTCCTAGCGCTCCAGCTCGGCGCCCCAGCTCGAGCCGGTGGCGACATCTACATGCGCGAGAACCCGGACGGGACCGTCACGTTCACGGACGCACCACCAGCACGCCAGGGCTTCGAAGTCCTCATCAGCAAAAAACCCCTGCCGTCACCGAGCAAGGTCAACTTCGAGACCTTCCCGCTGTTGGACTCCTTCGACGAGCTGATCCTCTCGGCGAGCCTGCGCTACGGCGTCGACGCCGAGTTCATCAAGGCGGTCTGCCTCGCGGAGTCGGGAATGAACCCGAACGCCGTCTCGAAGGCCGGAGCCGAGGGGCTCATGCAGCTGATGCCGTACACCGCAAAGGACCTGGGAGTCGAGGACTCCTTCGACCCCGAGCAGGCGATCGACGGGGGCACCCGCTACCTCAAACAGCAGCTCGAGACCTTCGGGAGCTTCGAGCTCGCCCTGGCGGCGTACAACGCCGGCCCCCACAACGTGAAGAAGCACAACGGCATCCCGCCCTTCGAGGAGACCGAGCGCTACGTGCCGCGGGTGATGGACCTCTACGAGTACCTGAACCTCGAACGCCCCGTCAGCGCGGAGACCGATTAGTCCCTCCCGCATGGGCGCCGTCCCCTGGTATCGCCGGAAGGGTTTCTGGAACCTGCCGAACATCATCACGGTCGTTCGGATCGCTGTCGTCCCAGTGATGGTGGTGGTCCTCTGGAGCGAGCCATCGCGGGTCGAGGCCATGGTCGCCATGGCTGTCTTCGTCGCCGCGATGTTGAGCGATGTGCTCGACGGCTACCTGGCCCGCAGGTGGGAGATCGTGAGCGTGGCCGGGGCCTTCCTCGATCCCCTGGCCGACAAGCTGATGGTCGCCACAACGATGATCATGCTGGTGGCGCTCGGGTGGCTGCCAGCGTGGATCTGCGCGCTGATCATCTGTCGCGAGCTCACGATCACGGCGCTGCGCACGGTCGCGCTCAGCGAAGGACTCGCCCTCCCAGCCGACCAGTTGGGCAAGTTCAAGACGGCCTTCCAGAGCACGGCGCTCGGCTTCATGCTCTGGCACTACGAGACGACCTGGTTCCTCTGGCCCGAGCGCACCATCGACGCCCACGGCGCCGGCATGGTGCTGATGTACATCGCGGTGGCCTTCACGGTGCTCAGCGGCGGCAACTACCTGCGGAACTTCTTCGTCCACGCAGCAGACAAGGAGCGCGCTGCGGGCCTGCGCTAGCGCTAGAAGCCGTTGGTGTCGATGTACATGCTGTAGGTGGCCGTGCAGGCCTTGTCGGTCCAGGTGTTTGCGTAGACACGGATCAGCCAGTCGTCCTCGTCGACATCGGTGATGCTCCCCGTGAAGTAGACGGTCAGCTTGCCGCTGCCGCTGTCGCTGTCGCTGATGGCGGGGGTGCCGTTGGCGTCCCAGAGCTCCAGCGTCCAGCTCCCCGCGGAGGGCAGACCCGTCACCTGCACGCTGAAGTCGGCGTTGTCGTACCAGTCGTCGTCCACGTCGATGTGGAACCAGTCTTCGTCGTTCGGCTCGTGGATCGTGAGCCCGGACAGCGTGAGGGTGTCGCCGGCCCACAGGAAGCCGTCGTCGACCTCGCCCAGGTCGTAGTAGCTGCTGGAGGACTCGTTGGCCTCGTAGGTGTCCCACCAGGGCTCGTTGACCATGCCGTCGCAGTTGTTGTCGACCTCGTCACAGACCTCTGTGTTGCCTGTGTACACGCCGGCGTCGTCGTCGTCGCAGTCGCCCTCGTTCTCCGTCTGGCCATCACCATCGTTGTCGTGGTTGAGCGGATCGATGACTTCGATGCTGACCGACGCGCTGCCCTCGTTCGCCTCGGTATCGACCGCGAAGAGAGTGATGTTGTGGACACCCTCGGTCAGCGAGACCGCGTGCGAGGTCGTCCCGGAGCTGTCCGAGTTGCCGGTCCAGAGCACGCCGTCGTAGTCGCTCTGCCACGCCAGCTCGAGGTCCTGTGCGTCGTCGACGTCGTCACTGACCTGGCCCTGGAGGTTGATGAGATCAGTGGTCCAGAAGGAGTCGCCGGTCACCGGGGCGAGGATGGTGACGCTGGGGATGCCGTCCTCGTCGACATAGATGCTGATCGAGTCGCTGCCGACCTTTCCCTCTCCGTCCACGGCGGTGAGCGAGATGACGTGGGTCTGGAGCGGGGTCAGGTTCGTGACGTCGTGGCTGACTGCGCCGTTGGCCTCTGCGAAGCCATCCCACAACAGCCCGTCATAGCTGCTGATGATGGAGACCTGGAGCTCGCCGTAGGGGGTCTCGTCGTCCGTGGCGCTGCCCACGACCGTGATCCACTCGGCCTGTGTGAAGGTGTCGCCGTCGTTGGGCCCGAGGATGACCACCGTTGGGGCCCCGACGACGTCGTCGCCATAGCCGACCTCGATGGTGACGGTGGCGTCAGCGGCCTCGCCGCTGAGGTCGATGGCGCTCAGCGTGATCGCGTGCACACCGCCGCTGAGCTCTGTGACCGGAAGGCTGACGACTCCGTCGATGTCCGGGACCGAGGAGCCCAGCTCACCGTCGAGCGACGAGGTCCACGACACGTCGAGGGTGGGTGAATCCTGCTGGTCGTCCCGGGCCACACCCTCCAGCATGATGGCGTCACCGGGGGCGTAGACCGTGTCATCCAGCGGATTCGTGATCGCGACCGAGGGCGGCGTGTTGTAGACGCCGACGTTCTGATCGTTGCATCCGGACAAGGCAAAGAAGAGCGACGCGGACATGAGGGTCCTCAGGGGGGTGCCGTCGCGCATTCTATGCCGGCGTCAAGCGCTTGTCAGGAGCCATTCACGGAAGCGGGCGAGCCCGACAGGCAGCGGCACCTCGGGGGTCCAGCCGAGTTCGTCGCCTGCCCGGGAGATGTCGGCCCAGGTCGACGGAACATCGCCGGGCTGATCCGGGAGATGCTCTATGCGCAGCTCGACGCCGAGCGCCTCGGCGAGCCCATCCAGCAACCCCTGCAGCGTGATCGGCGAGCCACTCCCGAGGTTGTAGACCGCGTAGGGGACGGGCCTGTCCAGAGCTGCGATCAGCCCCCGGACGATGTCGTCGACGTAGGTGTAGTCCCGCTTCGAGAGCCCATCACCGAAGCGTTGGATCGTCCCGTTCGACAGGGCTTTTCGCGCAAAGAGGTGAATCGCCATCTCTGGCCGCTGGCGCGGTCCGTAGACCGTGAACAGCCGAAGACAGCTCGCCGAGAGCTCCCGGGTCTGCGTGGCTGCATGGATCAAGAGCTCACCGGCGAGCTTGGTCGCGGCGTAGGGGGAAACAGGCCGGTGGACGGGGTCGTCCTCACGAAACGGGCCGCTCGTTCGTGCGCCGTAGACCGAAGAGGACGATGCATAGATCATCCGACGGACACCCGCGCGTTCCAAGCCGTCCAGCAGCGACTGGGTCCCCCGCACGTTCACGTCGACGTAGAGCGGCCCCTGGGTGAGCGAAGGTCGAACGCCGGCACGGGCGGCCAGGTGAGCGACGGCGTCGACGCCATCCAGCGCCCGATCGATGTCCTCGCTACAGCGGAGGTCACCCTCGACCAGGCGCACGCCCTCCGCGGCTTTGACGTTGAGACGCTTGAGCGCCGGGTCGTAGTAGTCGTCGAAGTTGTCGAGGACCGTGACCTCGTCGCCCCGCTCACGCAGCGCGACGACCAGGTGCGAGCCGATGAAACCGGCCCCGCCGGTGACCAGGACGTGCATGCCCGGAGACGATAGCAGTGCGGGCGTGCTCGACTTTGGCTATGCGCTCTTGAAGCCCCTGCTGTTCCGGATGGACGCGGAGACGGCACACGAGCGAGTCCTCCACTCCGTGGGGACCTGGCCGCGCATTGCCCGCGCGCTGACCCCAGACCACCTCGCCAGCTCGCCGCGGGACCTCGGCGGCTTCGAGATCGCTGGGCCGGTGGGCCTCGCCGCGGGGCTGGACAAGGACGCCGAAGGACTCCCGCTCTGGGACCACCTCGGCTTCGGGTTCATCGAAGTCGGCACGGTCACCCGGCGTCCCCAGCTCGGGAACCCGCGCCCGCGCGTGCATCGCCTCGTCGAGCACCGCGCGGTGGTCAACAGCATGGGCTTTCCGAGTGCGGGACTCGACGTGGTCGCGGCGCGGATGCGGGGCCATCGGGAAGCCGGCTTGTGGCCGCGAGTCCCGGTCGGCGCGAACCTCGGCAAGAACAAGGACACCCCCGCCGAGCTGGCACACGAAGACTACGCGGCCCTGGCCAGCGGGCTCGATGAGCTCGTCGACTACTTCGTGGTCAACGTGAGCTCGCCGAACACGCCGGGCTTGCGGGATCTCCAGACCGCTGGTCCTCTCACGAAGATCGTCGAGGCCACCCTCGCCGCCACCGACAAGCCCGTGTTCGTAAAGCTCGCCCCGGACCTCGCCGACGGGGACCTCGTCGAGTCCGTCGAAGCCAGCCTGCGAGCGGGCGCCCTGGGCATCATCGCGACGAACACGACGCGCCAGCGCTTCGGCATCGCCAGCGCCGAGGTACTCGAGGGTGGGCTCTCCGGTGAGCCCCTGTTCGAGCTCGCGAAGGCCCGCATCCAGCTCGCCGTCGAAGCCGCTGGCGAGGCCCCGGTCATCGGAGTCGGTGGTGTCGGGAGTCCCCAGCAGGCCCAAGAGCTCGTCGATCTCGGCTGCCGCGCAGTCCAGGTCCTCACCGGCATCATCTTCGCGGGACCGGGGCTGCCCCACCGGATCAACCAGGTCCTGTAGGGCGCTCAGCGCTTCCAGCGATCTCCGAAGCGGGAGTCGCTCCGGACGACCCGATCCCCGGCACGCTGGCCCCGCGCCTCGCGGCCGACCCCTTCGTCAGGCCGGAAGCCATCGATCTCACGGATCATCCTGGGGCTCGGTGACAAGAGCCACTCGCCGACAGCCCGGCAGTGCCGCTCGCCGCCCGGCTCGACCGCCGGGAGGTGTCCGAGATCGTCGAAGCGCCAGAGCACGCAGTCGAAATGGTCGGCCAGCAGGCGCGACACGTAGAGCGAGGAGGCGCCGTCTCTGAGGCCATGGGTGACCAGCACCGGGCAGTCCAGGCGCGGAACCGAGGGGCGACGACGCAGCATGTCCCGGACCATGCCGTTGGGCCAGGAGACGATCCGGGCGAAGACACGCTCCTGCTCTTCGGGCGCCAGCAGGTGGAGGCCGGTGTCGACGTAGCTCTTTCGGGTCAGAGGCAGGTTCCGACCTCGAAACAGCGCAGCGAGGGCCGGACGGAGCGCCATCAGACCTGCGACGGTCGGATAGGGGAAGACCTCGCCGCAAGGCACCGAGCCGTTGAGCACCAGCGCCGCCAGCCTTCGCTCCTTCGCGCAGACCATGGCGCAGAGGCCACCGGCCGAGTGTCCGAGGATGGCGGGCGGCTCATCGAACGTGTCTACGGCTGCGATGACCGCGTCGTAGCAGTCCCCCATGCGGGCATCTCGACCGGCCTCTGGCCCGTGGCCCGGGAGGTCGATGGCCCAGCTCTCGAGCCCCAACTGCGCCAGGACGCGCTGGTCACGCTCGAAGTACCAGGCGCCGAGACCGATCCCGTGCACGAGCAGGACCGGCGGCCCCTGGCGCTCGCCATCGGGGGCGACGTGCACGGCGCTCGAGGGGCCAACCATCCGCTGCGACTAACCCGCGTGCGAGGCTGGGGGCCGTGCCGCTCCCGATCCCCGCTCTTGCCCGCGCCGCCGAGCGCCTGCGCTTTCGCGCCGCGTGGCATCAGGGCGCAGATGATGCCCGCCTCGCGGCTCTCCGAGCCGAGCTCCTGGAGCGGAACCCGTGGCATCCCATCGCGCTCAACTTCCGCGCCAGAGCAGCGCTCCCCGAGACCTTCCTCCCCCCTCCGGAGCCCGAGCTCGCCCCTCTCGGCGTCGCCTTCCTGCGCGACGACCTCGACGAGGTGCGGCGTCTCGCGACGGCATCGAAGACCCCGAGAGCCCGACTCGCCCTTGCCCAGGTGGCGCTGTCACGGGGCGAGGTCGTCGACCTGGACTGTGACGACACCGTCGACGTCCTCGTCGTGCGAGCAGCGATGAAGCGAGCCGTCGGAGACCTGCCCGGCAGCCTGGCGCTCGCCGCGGAGGCGCTCACGGCAAATCCGCTCTACGGCACCGCGCGGGTCCTCCTCGCAGAGGTCAACGAAGCGCAGGGTTCGACCCTGATCCGCCTCCCGCTGATGGCACCGGTCGAGCGCACCAACGGGCGCCTGGTGCACACGAGGAACCTCAGCGACGGCGCTCGAGCCGCGTGGACGGCCTGGAACCGCGCCGTGTCGAGCCCGGGCAACGGCGAGCTCCCTCCTGGCTCAGCGGGCCACAGGGCGTTGCTGGAGGCCTGGCGCGCTCGGCCCCAGACCGCGCCGCGTTTTCGAGAAGACCCCAACCTCGAGATCGCGCGCCTCGACCGCTGGGAGCGAGAGGGCCTGCTCGCCGCCTACGAGTGGAGCTGCGGCCTCACGCGGGCGAACTCCGAGGCCTTTCGCAGGTGGGCGGTCGAGGGATCGAGCTCCCTGCGCCGCCTCTGGAGAGAAGGTCTGCGAGCCTGACTGCTCAGGAGCCCGTGCAGGTCAGCGTCGCCGTCATCGTGTCCTCCGAGCTGCTGGCGCCATAGCAGTCGGTGACGGTGAGGCCGAGGGCGACGTCATAGTCCGTGTCCGAGCCGTAGGTCGCCGAGGCACCGCTGATGGTCAGGGTCGGAGTCGCGGAGGTGCTGTCGTCGAGTGACCCATAGCTGGAGCCACTGTTGATGGACCAACTGTAGGTCATCCAGTCGGTGGACTGGGCGTCGGTAGACGCCGTGCCGTCGAGCTGGTAGTCGGTGTCCGAGCAGTCGTCACAGCTGTAGGAGGCGCCGTAGCTGATGGCCTGGCAGGTGACCTCGTCCTCCTCCGCCTGGTCCTCTCCGGCGTCCGCGACCGGAGCGTTGTTGGAGGTCGCGGAGCTGACGCTGAGGGTCAGGGTGTCCGGATAGGAGTCCGTTCCGCCGTCGTTGACGGTCAGCGTGAAGACGTAGGTGCCGGAGATGTCCGGCGTGAAGGTCGGATCCGCGTCGGTGGTCTCGGTGATGTCGCTGCTGGTGGCCGATGACCCCGAGGGGGCACTCGTGAGCTCCCAGTCGTAGGTCAGCGAGCTGCCGTCCGGGTCGTAGGAGGCTGAGCCGACGAGGTAGACGTAGTCGCACTGCGTAAGGCTCGACGAGGAGGAGTCGTAGTCGGCCACGGCAGTCGGCATGACCTCGATCTCGCCGTCGCAGTCGTTGTCGACACCCGTGTCGAGCTCCGGAGCGCCGGGGTAGACGCGAGCGTTGGCGTCGTCGCAGTCGCCCTCGTTCCTCGTGTAGCCGTCCGCGTCGTGGTCGATGTGACTGCAGAGCTCGTTCTCGACGCCGGGGGAGCCGCGGTCGCCGCCGGTGGCCCAGGCATCGAGCGCCTCGCACCAGTTCTCGAACTCGTCGTTCTCGGTCGGGTCGATGAACCAGGGATCCAGGTTCAGCGAGCCTCCGTCGGGATCCGGCATCGTGGCGCCGTCGTCCCAGCTGACGGTGTCGAGCGTCGCGCCGTCGGCCACCAGTGAGAGGGAGTCCGACTCGTTGGAGAGGCTGATGTCGGAGTACTCGTAGTCGATCTCGACCGCGCCGTTGCTGGACTCGGCCGCGTTCGGCCCGAGCACGAGGTAGTCGTTGGCGGCGATGACGAGCCCGGTACCCGAGGGGATCTGGTGCCCGGAGTCGTCGTCACTGGTGATCCAGAAGCCGTCGAGGGTGATGTCCGAGGAGGTGGTGTTGTAGATCTCGAACCACTCGCCGTTGGGGTCGGTGGTGATGGCGGGGTTGTTGAGGATCTCCGTGATGACCAGGGTGCCGGCCTCCCAGCCGGTCTCGTCGACGAGCCCGTCGCAGTCGTTGTCGACCCCGTCTCCCTCGACCTCGGTGTTTCCGGGGTAGGCAGTGGCGTCGTTGTCGTCGCAGTCGTCCTCGCACTCGAGCACACCGTCGCCGTCCTGGTCGAAGCCCTCGTCGACAAGGCCATCGGCGTCGTTGTCGACACCGTCGCAGATCTCCACGCCGACACAGTCGGCCACGCCGTCGCCGTCAGCGTCCGGGAAGTCCTCGTCGACCTCTCCGTCACCGTCGTTGTCCAGCCCGTCGCACTCCTCTGAGTCCATGCAGTCGGCGGTGCCGTCGGCGTCGGTGTCCTCGAAGCCCTCGTCGATGAGGTCGTTGCAGTTGTCGTCGACGCCGTTGCAGTCCTCGACGCGACCCGGGTAGACGTCCGGATCCGAGTCGTCGCAGTCGCCATCCTCTTCGGCAATGCCGTCACCGTCGACGTCGACAGGCTGCTCGCTGTCGACGGGGATCGGTGTGATGGAGTCGGGGTTCCTGGGGCCATCCTTGTTGCACGAAGCAACGAGAAGGGCACCGAGGACGAGTGGAAAGCTGTATCTGACGTACACGTCAATCTCCGAGGACCGCTCGGGTACTGGTCAGGGAGCGGCCGCTGGGCAGATTAGCCGACCGGGCCATGGACTGACAACAGGCTGACACGCGCTTTCGAGCACCATTGCCGCTACTGGGTTGACAGTCGTCCACCGAGGGTTAGTTTCGCGGCGCTCGCCACGCGGGAGTAGCTCAGTGGTAGAGCCCCACGTTGCCAACGTGGCTGTCGCGGGTTCAAATCCCGTCTCCCGCTCTCCGAGGCCCCGGCGATGCCGGGGCCTTTGTCATTCCTTGGGCGGCCCCATGGCAGCCTTTCCATCGACGAAGGTGCGCCCCTTCCAGGTGGCCTCCACGCCGAACATCGAGCGACAGAGGATGAAGACGAAGACTGCGTTCCCGAGCGGATGGGTCAGGGCGTGCCAGCCCGAGCGACCGTCGCTTCGCTCGAGTCGAAGACGGAACACGTGGATCAGCGCGCAGTCGAGCAGGAGCCAGCCCCACCAGCGCCAGTGGGGCAGGTTCCAGCCCGCGGCGAGGACACCGACGGCGAGCCCCAGCGCGAGGACGTAGGGCAGCACCGTGCTCACGAAGATGAAGAGCACGGCACCGACGGCCAACAGCGGCCTCCGATCCATGCCCTCGTAGAGGTTCTTCGTGTAGCCCGAGACGATCTCACCGAGCCGCTCGTAGAGACGGACGACGAATGCGCCCGGGGCGTGTCGAAGGCCGACGCGAAGGGCCTTGGACTTGAACGCACGGGCGAGGCGCACGTCGTCGAGGACCTCCGCCCGGACAGCCCCGTGTCCGCCCACCCGGTCGTAGGCCTCGCGCCTCACGAGAATGAACTGACCGTTGGCGAAGGCATGAGGCCGTCCTGGGTCGTTCGCCGCGTCGAGATCGACGGCGCCGCGGATGAACCAGCCGACCACGGGGATCACCGCCCCCTCCCAGAAGCTCTCGAGCTTCCAGTCGCCGAACAGCGACAAGAGCTCGAGGCCATCGGCCTGCAGCCGGGTGATCGCGGCGGGGACCGCCCAGTCGGAGAGCTCGACGTCTGCATCGATGAAGAGCAGGAGCTCTCCCCTCGCCTCTCCCGCAGCCCGCATGCACGCCCAGGGTTTGCCGGCCCAACCGGCTGGCGGTTCGCTGCCAGCGACGAGGCGCACCCGGTCATCGTCGATGGCGCGAACCTCGTCTCCGGTGCCGTCCTCGGAGCGATCGTCGACGACGACCACCTCGAGCCGCGGGAGCCTGGACCGAAGGGCAGCCTCGACACACCGACCTATTCGCCCGACCTCGTTGCGAGCGGGAATGCAGATCGAGACGAACGGCAGGTCCTCGCCGGCGTCCTCGGGCCGAAGGCGCCAGCGGGCGCCCCAACGCCCGACCCCGAGCGAGAGACCGACCCACAGCAGGGTGAGCAGGCCCAGGTAGCCCCCAGCGAGCATGGAGCTCAGCGCAGGGTCCTCCCAACGGATCACGAGAGCCGGCCGTCGCGAACCCGGTACGGACCGGCACCCTCCGGCGCTGTCGGGTCACGGAGAGGATCCGGTCCCAGCACCACGATGCCAGGTGGCAGCGTTCGTCCCGGAGCGATCCAGACACCGCTACCGACCTGCGTTCCATCGCCCAGGACAGGCCCGGCGAGGCCAAGCGGCGCGCGGACGAAGGCGTCTCCCACGCGCACGCGGACATCCTGTCCAAGACCCTGGTCCATCGCGTAGCTGCCCCGCTTCAACGCCGAGCGCGGCCCGAACACAGCGAGCTGCGCGGCCCCTCCGAGCATCGCAGCCTCTGCAAGGACCGAGTACCGACAGAGCGCCTGGCGCTGTACGACGGCGCCCTGGCCGAGGACGCTGCCTTCGCAGATGGCCAGCGCCTCGACGCGGGAGTCCGGGCCCAGGATGGAGCCGCGGACCACGGCGCCCGCGCCGACCCGGGCGCCCGGACCGATCACGCTGGCCTCGACGATCGCAGAGGGGTGGATCCAGGCATCGTCAGCGGAGCAGGTCAGCGCCTGCGCGAGATCCTCGTGGCGAGTCGAGCGAGCCCGCAGGACCGCCCCTGCGATCCGAAAAACGGCGCCGATCCCGTCGCCTGCGAGCCGACGCCACAAGCGAGGAGGCAGGGAGAGGAGGTTGGCCCACAACAGCTGGATGGGATGGCGAACCCGGATGGCGAAGCGATCGGACAGGGGGATGTCCTGGCCTCCGGGCATCGGAACGGACAGCGCCCCTTCGACCGGATCGACCTCTACGACCTCGGCGTCCGCGATGCGGGCCCGGACGTCCCCCTCTGCGGGCCCTCTCAAGAACGCGATCGCGGAAGGATCGCCGCCGAGCGCTACCTGCTCCAGGAGTTCCCCCGTGCGACCACCCAGACGAAGTCGGGAGTCTCGGTCGAGGTGGAGGGCGGCGAGCGCAGCGAAGAGCTGCGGCCCGACGACCGTGCCGGCCTCGATCAGGTAGGCGCCGTCGATGTCGTCGACACGCTCGACCGCCGCCCTGCCCATGGCGTTGTCCAGCGCCTGGCCGAGGCGCTCGTCAGCGACGGGGAGGGCGCGGGCGGCGCCGAGGCCCTCGAGTTCCCCGGACCAAGGCAGGACATGGACCCTCACCACAGCTGGTGCACCCGGAGGCCCGACACCTCGCTCGCCGCGGGCACGGCGGACTTCAGCGCGCGCACCGCTTCGTCGTGCATGTCCGGGCGGGCCATGGGATCCACGTGGACCACCAGATAGCGGATGCCCTCCTGCCGGGCGACGGCCTCGACGCGGCCGGCCAGTTCTTCGTCGGATTCGCCCTGCTCCACAGCCTCGAGCATCGCGCCCCAGACCCTCATGGACGCCCGGTTGTTGGGGAAGTTCAAGCTGCCGGCGATGGGTTTTCCGTGGACCGTCTGCTCGAAGAGGTAGGCGCGACCGCCGACGACGGGGAAGTTCATCACGGCGCCGTCCGGAGCCTCGGCCAGCCAGGCGATGGGGGCTGGGACCTCGGCAGACTCGACGTCCGGGAGGCCTGTTACGGGAGAGGCGAAGCGGAGCTCGAGCAGGACGAGGCAGACCAACGGGACGGCGAACCGGGGGAAGCGCGCCGCAAGTCCCCCCGCGAGAACAGCGACGGCCAGCGCCGGACCCGCGGCGAAGCGGTAGAGCAACGACAGCGAGGACAAGCCCGGGACGCCCTCGACGAGGAAGTAGGGCAGCGGAACACCGAGCCGGCCCTTCAGGATGAGGGCCGAGCCGTCCATGGCCACGACCGGACCCATCGCCAGGACACCGGCTACGAGGCCGGCGGCGACGAGCACGCGCTTGTCCTCGCGCTCGCGGCGAAGGAAGAGGACGACCACAGAGGACACCAGCAGCGTCCAGCCGAGGTAGTGACAGTGGATGAACTCCTCGCCGTAGCGGCTCAGGACGCGGAAGTCCGGGGAGCGGAAGTCGCCCGGCACGAACCACCCCCTCGGGTCGGCCGGACCTATGCTCCGGCGAACCGAGGAGAGCTCGCGGGGGGTCTTGATGCCGACGAGGTTGTCCGGGTGGGTGGAGCCATGACGCACCAACGCGGCGACCGGCGCGGCCAGGGCCAGGGCCAGCCCACCGACTGCGAGCAGCCTCAGGGTGAGACCGCGGCGTTCTACGTTCCTTCTGCCGAACACCAACAGGGAGGCCCAGAAGATCCAGGCGACGACGCCGAGGTACCAGCTGGCGATGGTGGTGAGCCCCAACCCCAGGCCAGCGAGCACGACCCTGCGGCCCTCCGCAGCTTGAAAGGCGAGCAGGACCGAGAGCGCCAGCCAGCCTCCTGCGAAGGCCTCGGACGTGCCGTTGTGGATGCCGGAGATCAAGACCGGCGCTGCCATGAACGCTGGACCCGCGACCCAGCCCGCCGCCTGGCTGCGGAAGAGATGCCGAGCCAGCTTGTCGGCGGCCAGGCCGGAGAACGCGAGCTGGAAGAGGACCAGCGCGGTGTAGGCCACAGAGGGACCGAAGAGCTCCGTGACCGGCAGGACCAACAGCGCGTTGAGCAGATCAGCGACGACCAGGACACCCCCGTCCGGGTGGCCAAGGAGCTCGGTGCGCCAGGGCAGCTCGGCGGTCTCGAGCGCGTCGGCGACGAACCAGAGAGACCAGATCGAGTTCCAGAGATCCGTTCGGCCCGCCCCCGGAACGAGCTCGTCTGGACGCAGGGCGGCAGGCCAGGTCAGCCCGATCGCCAGCGCGACATGGACGCCGATTCGCAGGGCCGTCTGGCGCCAGCTCACGTCGCTCTCCCTTCTTCTGGGTGGAGCCTACCTCGCCCGCTCGACACGGCCCGAGTTGTCCATAGCCTGTGGACAACTCCTCCTGGTGTCGATGACGCAACGGAACCGAGAGAACCTCGCCTGGTCGACCATAAGGTTGTGGATTAACTACTCAATCGCCGTGCTCAAAACCTGCGCACGCCTCTCCAGCATGCCGAACCGGCGTCCGCCTGTGCACAACTCGGTCGGAGAACTCGGCTGTTGTCACCGGTCCCGGAGGGGCCCGCGCTACCCCGACGCGATACGCTCACGGCCACCCCAAGGAGGCCCAGATGACGCTCCTGTTTGCCCTGACGATGGCCTGCGGAGAGAAGGAAGACACCAGCACCGCAGCCCCGGAAGAGGCTGCGACTCCGGCCAGCTCGGCGGTGCCCGACGACAAGGCCTCCAAGGCATTCGCAAAGAGGCTCTTCGAGCTCGACATCAAGCGGTTCCAGCCCGTCGAGGGCGATGGCATCAAGCTGGAGTACGACTCCTTCGTCTTCAAGCCGGACGGCAACTGGGTCGCGACCGGCACGGTCTCGGTCATGGACGAGAGCATGGACTGCAAGGAGCGCGGAGTCTGGACGATGGACGCTGCGGACAGCGAGGAGACGGCGTCCATGACGTGGACGCTGGAAGACACGAGCTGCCCCGGCCGAGAGCCCCATGCCGAGCAGCGCGTCGAGGTCACGATCCTCGACGACGGCCAGTTCAAGGTGAAGTTCAGGTAGTGCGGCGTGGAGCGTGTTGCTCCACGAGCGACTCCGCCGCCCGGACCCCGTCCAGGGCAGAGCTCACGATGCCGCCAGCGTACCCGGCCCCCTCCCCGACCGGGAGGAGGTCGACGACCGAGCTGCTGTGCAGGGCACGATTTCGCAACAGACGCAGCGGCGCGGTGGTGCGAGTCTCCGGCGCGATGAGCACGGCCTCGGGGCCAGCGAAACCCGGGATCTGGCGATCGAAGTGCCGGAGCGCCTTCCTCAGTCCGCCGATGATGCCCTCTGGCAGGACCTCGCGAAGGTCCGCGGGCAGGGTGCCGTGGGGGTAGCTGGTGCGAGGCAGGTCCCGCGACGCGCGCCGGTGGAGTAGATCCTCGACCCGCTGGGCAGGGGCGCGGTAGTCCCCGGCGAGGGCGAAGGCCCGGTGCTCGATGCGGTCCTGGTACCGCAACCCTGCGAGCGGATCCCGCCCGGGGTATTCGCTCGGCTCGACGTGCACGATGACGGCCGAGTTGGCCCAGCGAGCCCGTCGGCTCGCGAAGCTCATTCCGTTCACGACCACCCGCTCGAGGTGGTTCGAGGCCGGCACGACCAGCCCCCCCGGGCACATGCAGAAGGTGTGTGCCCTCCGCCCCGTCTTGGGTGAAAAGGTCAGGCGGTAGCTGGCCGGAGGCAGGTCCCTGCGAGCGCCATGGCGAGCGCGGTCGATGAGCTCCTGGGGATGTTCGATGCGGGCACCGATCGCGATGGGGCGGGCCTCGGCCTCCGCACCCGCACCAACGAGCGCCGCATAGGTGTCGCGGGCGCTGTGACCGGTCGCGACCACGACCGGGGCCCGACGGATGACCTCGCCGTCGCCGAGAACGACCCCCACGCACGCGCCCCCCTCTACCAGGAAGGCGTCGACGCGTGTGCGGTAGCGAAGCTCGGCGCCGAGCTCACAGAGGCGCGCACGGAAGGCCGGCAGGATCTTCCGGACCCGATCCGTGCCGAGGTGGGCCCACCCCTCCTTCAGGATCGCCGGATCGGCGCCGAGGTCGATGAGGCGACGGAACACATAGCCGAGCTCCCCGTCGCGGCGGCGCGTGTAGATCTTGCCGTCTGAGAAGGTACCGGCGCCGCCCTCGCCGAACACCACGTTGCTGTCGGTATCGAGAGGAGCCCCGCGCCAGTTCCTGTTGACGGTCTTGACCCTCTCCTCTACGGCTTCACCGCGGTCGAGGAGCAACACCGGAGCACCGGCCTCGGCCAGGCGAAGCGCGGCAAAGAGCCCGGCCGGTCCCGCACCCACGACGACGGGACGGTGCTGTCGGGGCCAGGGCTGACGGGGCACCTCCGCAAGATCCACCAGGCCAAAGCGGAGCTCGTCACGCTCGGTCCACAGACGCACGTCGGGCCTGGAGAGCAGCGCTGCCGGGTCGGCGAGTACGACCTTGTAGTTTGCGACCCAGCGCTTGCGGCGTTGTCGCGCGTCGAGAGAGCGCTTCACCAACAGGGCGCTGTCCACGGGCATGCCCAGGTGGTGGGCGACGGCGTCCTCGTCGGAGACCTCCTCTCCCGGCCACTCCACGCCGCTCACCAGGATCGCCACGCGGAACCTCCGTGACGGGTCCGTAACCTGCTCGCCATGGGGCTTTACGGGGGTTACTCGCGGCCCCATCCCACACCTCACAAGGAGCGCTCATGCCCATCCGCGTCGCAATCAACGGCTTCGGTCGCATCGGTCGCAACGTCCTTCGAACGGCCTGGAACGACAGCGACATCGAGTTCGTCCACATCAACGACCTGACCAGCGACGCGATGCTCTCGCACCTGCTCAAGCACGACACGGTTCACGGCGAGTTCGCAGAGGACGTCGAAGCAGTCGACGGTGGCATCCGCATCGGGGACAGGGTGGTCGCCACGAGCGCGCAGCGTGATCCCTCGGCCTTGCCCTGGGGTGACAAGGGCGTCGACGTGGTGCTCGAGTGCACCGGCGCCTTCCGCAAGCGGGCGGGCGCGATGCTCCACATCGACGCCGGCGCGAAGAAGGTCATCGTCAGCGCACCAGGGACGGACATGGACGGCACCTTCGTGGTCGGTGTCAACAGCGACACCATCGACCCGGAGCGCCACCGCATCGTCAGCAACGCCAGCTGCACGACGAACTGCCTGGCACCCGCCGCGAAGGTCCTCCACGAGAACTTCGGCATCCGCCACGGCCTCATCACCACCGTGCACGCCTACACGATGGACCAGCGGCTGCTCGACGCCCCACACAAGGACTTCCGGAGGGCCCGCGCCGCCGCCCAGAACGTGGTGCCCACCAGCACTGGCGCTGCAAAGGCCGTGGGACTCGTCCTCCCGGAGCTCGCTGGCAAGCTCAACGGCATGGCAATCCGCGTTCCGACCCCGAACGTGTCGCTCGTGGACCTGGTCGTGAACCTCGACGCCGACGTCACCGCGGAGCAGGTCAACGCGGCCTTCGTCGAGGCTGCCGAGGGCCCCCTGGCAGGAATCCTGGCGGCCGTCGACGCCCCGCTGGTCAGCACCGACCTCGTCGGAAACCCCCACAGCAGCATCGTCGACCTCCCGCTGACGGCGGTGATCGGCGACCGTATGCTCAAGGTCCTCACCTGGTACGACAACGAGTGGGGCTTCTCGAATCGCATGGTCGATCTGGCCAGGCTCCTGTTCGCCTGAGCCTCGGAGGGCCCGTGAATACCGTCGGCATAAAGCAGCTCGCGGACCTCGACGTGGCTGGGCGTCGCGTGCTCCTACGCCTGGACCTCAACGTGCCCCTGCAGGGTGGATCCGTCGCCGACGCCACGCGCATCGATGCCGCCCTCCCCACGATTCGTGCCTTGCGCGAAGCCGGCGCCAGGACCGTCGTGTGCAGCCACCTCGGCCGCCCGCGCGGCCAGCGCGTGCCCTCGCTCTCGATGGAGCCGATCGCCGCCTGTCTCGCTGAGCGCCTCGACGCAGAGGTCTACTTCGCCCACGAGCCCGCGGGTGACGACGTCGAGTACCTGGCTCGCAACCTCCAGGACGGCGGGCTGCTCGTGGTCGAGAATCTCCGCTTCGACCCGGGCGAGAAGAGCAACGCAGAGGACTTCTCAGCCAAGCTGGCGCGCCTGGGCGAGGTCTACGTCAACGACGCCTTCGGCGCCATGCACCGCCGTCACGCCTCGGTCGTCGGGGTCGTGGAGCGCTTCGAGGAGGCCGCCATCGGGCCACTCGTCGCCCGTGAGATCGAGGCGCTCGGCAAGCTGATGAGTGGTCCGGCGAGACCCTTCGTCGGCATCCTCGGCGGCGCCAAGGTGAGCGACAAGATCCCGGTCATCGACTCCCTGATGCACCGCGTGGATGCGCTCGTCATCGGCGGCGCGATGGCCTACACCTTCCTGGTCGCGAAGGGCGTCGGGGTGGGGGACTCGCTGGTCGAACAGAACAAGGTCAGGCTGGCCAAGCGACTGATCGAGCGCTGCTCGGAAAAGGGGGTGACGCTGTTCTTGCCCCAAGACCACATCGCCTCTGAGTCCGCCGACGGCGAACCGCAGACCGTGCGCACCATCGAGGACGGTCTGAAGGGCTTCGACATCGGCCCCGAGACCGTGTCGCTCTACGGAGACGTCATCGCTCGCGCCTCCACCATCTTCTGGAACGGCCCGATGGGCATGTTCGAGCGAGACAACTTCGCCGGCGGCACACGAGGCGTGGCCGAGGCGGTCGCTGCCGTGGACGCCTACACCGTCGTCGGAGGCGGAGACAGCGCAGCGGCGATCAACCGCTTCGACCTCGGCGAGGCGATCTCGCACATCAGCACCGGAGGCGGCGCCAGCCTGGCCTTCGTCGAAGGTACCGACCTACCGGGCCTCGCGGCCCTCGAGGGGAGCTGAGATGGCACGCAGACCCTTCATCGCCGGCAACTGGAAGATGAACAAGGGGCCCGTCGAGGCCGATGAGCTGGCGCGCGCGCTCAAGGCGGGTCTCGCCGGCAACACCGCCGTGGACGTGGCGGTCGCCCCCCCCTTCGTGAGCCTGCCAGCCGTCGCCGCCCGCCTGAAGCACACGGGCATCCACCTGGCCGCCCAGAACCTCCACAGCGCGCCGAGCGGGGCCTTCACGGGTGAGGTCAGCGGCGAGATGATTCGCCAGCTGGGCTGCGCCTACGCGATCGTGGGCCACTCCGAGCGGCGAACGATCTTCGGCGAGGACGACTCGGTGATCAACGCGAAGGCCCGCGCTGCCTTCCGAGCCGGCCTGCTCCCGATCCTCTGCGTCGGTGAGACCCTCGAGCAGCGCGACGGCGGGCTCGTCGACGCCGTCATCGACGCCCAGCTGGCCGGTGGGCTGGCGGGTTTCGAGGCCGACCAGGTCGCCGCCATCACGCTCGCATATGAACCCGTCTGGGCCATCGGGACCGGTCGCACCGCGACGCCAGCGCAGGCGCAGGAGGTCCACGCCTTCATCCGCGGCTGGCTGGGTCGCTACCCCGACTTCGTGGCCCGCAACGTGCGCATCCAGTACGGAGGCTCCGTGAAGCCGGGCAACGCGAAGGAGCTCCTGGCGCAGCCGGACATCGACGGAGCCCTCGTCGGCGGCGCAGCGCTGAAGGCCGACAGCTTCTGCGCCATCATCGCCGCGTCCGCTTGACAGTCACCGTCGAAGGGAGCACATAGGCGGGACCATGATCTTCTTCGTCACAGTCCTCCACATCCTGCTGTCTGTGATCATGATCCTGGTGATCCTGCTGCAGCCGGGCAAGGGCGGCGACGTCGCAGCTGCCTTCGGCGCTGGCGGCGGCGGCGGCGGCGCGGTCTTCGGCCCTCGCGGTCCGGGCTCGCTCCTGTCCAAGGCCACCACGGGGGTCGCCGTGCTCTTCATGGTGACGTCCATCACGCTGGCGCTGAACTCCCAGGACCGCACTCGGGGCGGCGACGACGAGCTGGGCGACGAGATCTTCATCGGTGACGAGGAGGGCTTCCTCCCGGCGTTCCAAGAGAAGACGCCCATCGAGCAGCTCCCGCCCCCGGCCATGATCCCTGGCTTCGATCCGCTGGCCCCAGCGACCTCCGGATCCGGAGAGACAGAGGACGCGGAGACCGAGCCGGGCGACGAGGTCCGGAGCCGCTGAAGAGGGGTTGACAGCTGATCTCTTCGAGCTTAGCTGGGCCTCCGAAAGCACCCTTTGCGCGGGTGGCGGAATTGGTAGACGCGCTAGGTTGAGGGCCTAGTGGCCGCTTTGGCTGTGAGGGTTCGAGTCCCTCCTCGCGCACCATCAGCCCCTCTCGGGGCGACCGAGCGGGCTGCCAACGGGCGGCCCGTCTCTACTCTGGCGGATCCCCGCAAGACGGCTCGCACACGCCGTAGATCTCGTGGCGATGATGGGTCACCAGGATGCCGAAGCGCTTGGCGACCGCCGCCTGGAGACGCTCGATCTCGCTATCCTCGAACTCGGTGATCTTGCCGCAACGTGTGCAGATGAGGTGGTCATGGTGATCATGGCCGAGGTCTGCGAGTTCATAGCGCGTCTGGCCCTCGCCAAAGTGGCGTTCGTCCGCCACGCCGGCGTCCGCCAGCATCTTCATCGTCCGGTAGACCGTGGCGAACCCGATGCCGGGATCGCTGGACTGGGCCAGCCCAAGCAGATCGTTCAGGGTGAGGTGCCCATCGGTGTCGAGGAAGGCATCGACGATGATGTCGCGCTGGCGCGTGTTGCGCTTGCCGTGCAGCTCCATGTACTCGGCGAGGCGAACCCTCCCCCTGTGCTGGCGATCATCCTGGGCCATGGTCAGAACCTATCGCGCCGAGGGCCGGCCGGGCAGACTGAGGCAGAACCAGAGAGGCCGCCCGAACAGGCGGCCTCCGACAACCGGGTCTGGAAGCCTGGCTAGGTAGTGTCCTCGTCGGCGCTGTCCTCGTCGGCGCTGTCCTTGTCGGCGCTGTCCTCGTCGGCGCTGTCCTTGTCGGCGCTGTCCTCCTCGGCGCTGTCCTCGACCGGCTCGTCGGCCTTGGCCTCGAGGGACTCGACGAGCTCGATGAGCACCAACGGAGCGTTGTCACCCGGGCGGTAGCCGACCTTGTAGATCCGGGTGTAGCCACCCGGACGGTGCTGGTAGCGCTCGCTGTACTCGTTGAAGAGCATCTCGAGAGCGTCCCGGTCGGTCACCTGCTTCCGTGCGAGACGGATGGCGTGAACCCGACGCGCCTTGGCGCCAGCGAGGTCGTCTCCGCTGAGACCCTCCAGCGCCGACGGCGGGACGCGCTTGCCGAGCGTGATCAGCTTGTCCGCGACCTTGCGAAGTTCCTTCGCCTTGGCCTCTGTGGTCTGGATCCGGCCGTGAAGGAAGAGGGACGTGACCATGTTCCGGTACATCGCCTTCCGGTGAGCCTGGTTGCGGCCTAGACGCCGGCCAGCCTTCTGATGACGCATGATCTCAGGCCTTGTTCTTTGGGAAGTTGTGGAGCTTCATTCCGAGCTGGAGGCCCATCTCGGAGAGGATCTCCTTGATCTCGTTGAGCGACTTCCGGCCGAAGTTCTTCGTCTTCAACATCTCGGCCTCCGTCCGCTCGACCAGCTGCCAGATGTACTCGATGCCGGCGTTCTGCAAGCAGTTCGCCGAGCGCACGGAGAGCTCGAGCTCGTCGACGCGCTTGTAGAGGTGCTCGCTCCACTGCTCCTCGGGCTCGGTCGACTCGGCGACCGCCGGCTCCTCGTCCTCCGAGAAGTTGATGAAGATGCCGAGCTGCTCGCGGAGGATCTTCGCGGCGTAGGCGACGCTGTCCTCTGGGAGCACGGAGCCGTCGGTCCAGACCTCGAGCGTGAGCTTGTCGTAGTCGGTCCGACGGCCGACACGGGCGTTGGTGACCGTGTACTTGACCTTCTTGATCGGCGTGTGGATCGAGTCGACCGGGATGATGCCGAGGCCGAGCTCCGGCTGCTTGTTCTGGACGCTGGTGACGTAGCCCTTGCCCATCTTGAAGTGCAGCTCGGCGCTGAACGAGCCGTCTGCCGTCAGCGTGGCCACCGGGTGGGTCGGGTTCAGGACATCGGCGTCGACACCCTCGGGGAACACGATGTCGCCAGCGACGACGACGGTGCTCTTTCCAGCTTCGCCCGACTTGGTGACCGACCCGGTGAAGGCCTCCGTGCGGGTGGTCTTGACCAGGACACCCTTGAGGTTCAGGACGATGGTGGTGACATCCTCGACCACGCCCGGGATGCTGGAGAACTCGTGGAGGACGCCCTCGATGCGGACGGACGTCACGGCGCAGCCCTGCAGCGAGGACAGCAGGACGCGGCGAAGCGAGTTGCCGAGCGTGATGCCGAAGCCGCGCTCGAGCGGACGGGCGACGAACTTGCCGTAGTGGCCGCCTGAGCGAGCGTCACGCTCGACACCGCGGGGCTTGATGAGGTTGCGCCAGTTGGCGTAGACGTGCTGTTCGAGGCTCATGACAGGTACCTCCTGGGGTTTCTGCGCGCGCTGACCGGGCACGTGCTCTTCACCCCAGACGGTGAAACACACCCCGGAAGCCCGGGGCCGGTGGTCGTCCGAGACCTCCCCGAAGGGCAGGTCCGTGCGGGTGGAATCCGTCCCCCTCAGCGAACCGAGGGGGACGAGAGGGTCAGACGCGACGCCGCTTGGGAGCGCGGCAGCCGTTGTGCGGAATAGGCGTGACATCCTTGATCATCGTGATCTTCAGGCCAGCGTTGGAGATGGCACGGAGAGCGGACTCACGACCGGAGCCGGGGCCCTTCACGTAGATGCCGACAGTTCGCATGCCGTGATCCATGGCCTTCTTCGCGGCGTCCTCGGCGACGAGCTGAGCAGCGAAGGGAGTGCTCTTGCGGGAGCCCTTGAAGCCCTTCACACCGGCACTGGACCAGGACACGGTGTTCCCTGCCGGGTCCGTGATGGTCACGATGGTGTTGTTGAACGTGGCCTGGATGTGCACGACACCAGCCGGGATGTTCTTCTTGACGCGGCGTCCGCCACGCTTCTTCTTGGGAGCAGCCATTGTGTCCTCCTATCTAGCGGCGGCGGCCGGCAATGCGCTTCGGACCCTTGCGGGTACGCGCGTTGGTGTGGGTGCGCTGGCCACGGCTCGGCAGCCCCCGCTTGTGACGGAGACCGCGGTATGTGCCGAGGTCGATGAGGCGCTTGATGTTCATCGCCGTCTCCTTGCGGAGCTCACCCTCGACCTTGTGGACGCGCTGGATGACCTCGCGGATGCGGGCGACTTCGACCTCCGAGAGGTCCTGGGTGCGGATATTGCCTTCGACCTGGGCCTCTTTACAGATGCCCTTCGCGGTCGTGCGGCCGATGCCGTAGATGTAGGTGAGAGCGATGTCGATGCGCTTGTTGCGCGGCAGGTCGACACCTTCGATACGAGCCATGGTGTCTCCTATCCCTGACGCTGCTTGTGCTTTGGGTTCTCGCAGATGATGCGAACAACCCCACGACGCTTGACGACGCGACACTTGTCGCACATCTTCTTCACGGACGATTGGACCTTCATGTCCTCTCCTCGCCGGTCTTGCCGGTTCAACGGTGGACTGGGCTTTTCAGCCCCATTTGTTGGGGGGCGCTACGAGAGCGCGGTGAGAATCTCGGGCTCGCCCGTCGTCACCAGAACCGTGTGTTCGAAGTGAGCAGCGAGGCTCCCATCCTGAGTGACGACCGTCCAGCGGTCACCGAGGGTGGTAGTGCGCCAACTGCCCATCGTGACCATCGGTTCGATGGCGATGCACATGCCCGGTTTCAAAGGAACACCCGTACCGCGCTTGCCGAAGTTTGGAACCGCCGGTTCCTCGTGGAGGTTCCGACCGATTCCATGTCCGACGAAGTTCCGGACGACACCGAAGCCAGCAGCTTCGCACATCGCCTGGATCCGGTGGCCGATGTCTCCAACGCGCGCACCGGGTGTGGCACAGGACACCGCCGTATAAAGGCTTTCCCTGGTGACGTCAAGCAGCCGCTGGACCCGTTCCGGAGGTCTCCCGAGATAGGCCGAAAAGGCCGCGTCCGCGAAGTACCCCTCGAACTCCAGACCGAAGTCGAGCGAGATGAGATCGCCCTCCATGAGCGGCTGATCGTCCGGGATCCCATGGACGACCTGCTCGTTCCGTGAGGCGCAGAGGCTGGCCGGAAAGACGTCGTGCCCGACCTGGTAGCCCTTGAAGGCTGGGCGGGCGCCACGTCGGCGGATCTCCGACTCCGTGACGGCGTCGAGCTCCGCGGTGCTCACCCCTGGGATCACCCGCTCGCGGACCGCGGCAACGACCTCGGCCAGGAGCCGGCCCGACGCCCGCATCTGGTAGACCTCGTGCGGGCGCTTGATGTGGATCATCCGTCGATGGCGACTCGAACACGCTCGCGGACGTCGTCGATGGCGCCGGTGCCGTCGACCCTTGTCGCCATGCCCTCTTCCTCGAAGAACGCCAGGACTGGAGCCGTCTGCCGGTGGTACGTGGCCAGGCGGTCACGAACCGTGGCCTCGTTGTCGTCCTCTCGCTGGACGACCGCGCTCCCACAGGCGTCACAGACGCCCGCGTTGGCCGGCGGGTTGTGGGAGACGTGGTAGGTCGCGCCGCAAGAGAGGCAGGTGCGCCGACCGGAGAGCCGCTTGACGAGCTCGTCGTCGGGGACTTCGAGCGCAACCACGGCGTCGATGCCGCGACCGGTGCGCCCGGCCCAGTCGACGAGCAGCTGGGCCTGCCTGATGGTGCGTGGGAAGCCATCGAGGAGCACGCCATCTGCCACGTCGTCCCAGCTCAGTCGATCCTCGACAAGCTGCCAGACGACCTCGTCCGGGACGAGCTGTCCCCGGTCCATGTAGGACTTGGCGAGCTTGCCGAGCTCCGTGTCGTCCTTGAGGTTCTTGCGAAAGATGTCGCCAGTCGCGACCTGCGGCATGCCGAAGCGCTCGCACACGGCGCCCGCCTGGGTACCCTTGCCCGCCCCCGGCGGTCCGAAAAGGATCACGTTCACGAGACGCTCCTATGTCTTCTTCTTGGTCTTCTCGATGAGGCGGCGATGACGGCCACGGACCGCGCCGCCGTCACTCCCCATCAGCCCGTCATAGTGCTTGGTGAGGAGATGACCCTCGATCTGCGCCACCGTGTCCAGGGACACGGACACGACGATGAGCAGGCTGGTGCCGCCGAAGTAGAAGGGCACACCGACGTTGGTGATCAGCAGGGTCGGCACCATGCAGACTGCGCCCAGGTAGATCGCGCCGGCGGTCGTCAGGCGGGTGAGGATGCGATCGATGTACTCGGCGGTCTGCTTTCCGGGACGAATCCCGGGCACGTAGCCGCCGTGCTTCTTCAGGTTGTCCGCGACATCGACGGGGTTGAACGTGACCGCCGTGTAGAAGAACGCGAAGAACATGATGAGACCGACATAGACCGCGTTGTACAGCCAGCGGCCGGGAGCCAAGGTGGCGAGGACCGACTGGAAGACCGGGTGGTTGTAGAAGGTCGCCAGCGTCGCCGGGAACATCAAGACAGCGGAGGCGAAGATCGGCGGGATGACCCCGGAGACGTTCACCTTCAGGGGCAGGTGGGTCGCCTGGCCGCCGTAGACGCGTCTGCCGATTACTCGTTTTGCGTACTGGATCGGGATGCGGCGTTGTGCCCGCTCCATGAAGACGATCGCAGCGAGGGTAGCGAACATGAAGGCCCCGAGCGCGACGATGCCCACCAGCGTCAAGTCGCCCATCTGGACCTTCTGGAAGAGCTGGTAGGTGCCGCTCGGGAGTCCCGCGATGATGCCCGCGGTGATGATGAGTGAGGCTCCGTTTCCTACGCCGCGTTCCGTGATCTGCTCGCCGAGCCACATCACGAAGCAGGACCCGGCGGTCATCGTGACGACGGTCATGAAGCGGAACCACGGGCCCGCTTCGATGACCACGTCAGTCGCACCACCCGCCTTCATCTGCTCGAGGGTGACCGCGATCCCGAAGCTCTGGATGACCGCGATGCCGATCGTCCCGTAGCGAGTGTACTGGGTGATCTTGTTGCGCCCGGACTGCCCCTCCTTGGACAGGCGCTCCAGCTGCGGCACCGTCGCGCTCAACAGCTGCATGATGATGCTAGCCGAGATGTACGGCATGATGCCGAGGACGAAGACGCTGAACTGCTCCAGCGCTCCGCCCGAGAACATGTCGTAGAGGCCGAAGAGCGTGTTGCTGTTGTCGGCGAAGAACTGCTTCATCGCCGCCCGGTCGACACCAGGTGCAGGGATGAAGATGCCCAGCCGATACACGGCGAGCATGGCCATCGTGAACAGGATTCGGTTTCGGAGGTCCGGAACCTTGAAGATGTCCGCGAGCGCGCTGGCCTTCATGGGGACTTCAGACGATCTCGGCTGTGCCACCGGCGGCGGCGATCTTGGCGGTAGCGGTCTTGGAGAACTTCGCGGCCTTGATGGTCAAGGCGCAGGAGAGCTCTCCGCGGCCAAGGACCTTCAGACCGTCCTTGCCCTTCTTGGCCACGATTCCCGCCGCATGGAGGGAGTCCAGATCGACGACGGCGTCTGCCTCGAAGCGCCCCTCGAGGGTGTCGAGGTTGATGACCGTGTAGTGCTTGGAGAAGGGGTTCCAGAAGCCGCGCTTCGGCAGCCGGCGCTGCAGCGGCATCTGGCCGCCCTCGAAGCCCGGGTTGACACCGGAGCCGGAGCGGGAGCCGTAGCCCTTCTGACCACGCCCGGCGGTGCGGCCCTTTCCGGAGCCCTCACCGCGGCCGACGCGGGTCCGCTTCTTGGTCGAGCCCGCAGGGGGCTTCAGGTTCGCGAGTTCATTTGCCATGTCAGGCCTCGATTTCCTGGACATCCACCAGGTGGATGATCTTCTTGACCAGGCCGCGGATCGCCGGAGTGTTGTCCAGGACGCGCTCGGAGCGGATCTTCCGGAGTCCGAGGCCGCGGACGCAGGCCTTCTGGACATCGGTGGAGCCGATGGTCGACTTGGTGAGTATCACCTTGAGCTTCTTCAATCTGGCCTCCAGTCCGGCTCCGCCGTAGACGTCGCCGAAGCTAAGCACTCGGGCTCCGCCGTCTACCGGCGAGCACCCCAGTAGCGCTCACCGACGGTGAAGTTGGCATAGACGGCTTCCGGGTCCTTGCCCGTGCGCACGGCGTACTGCTCTGGCGTCTCCATCGACTTCAGCGAGTCGAGGGTCGCCTTGACCACGTTGTGCGGGTTGCTGGAGCCAAGGCACTTCGTCAGCACGTTGCGGTAGCCGGCCGCATCGAGAATCGCGCGCACGGTCGGGCCAGCGATGACACCCGTTCCAGGTGCCGCGGGCTTCAGCAGCACCTTTCCGGCGCCGAAGCGGCCCTCGCAGCGATGCGGCACGGTGCCGTCCACCATCGGGGCCTGGAACATGTTCCCGCGCGCCCTGGTGCTGGCCTTGCGGATCGCTTCCGGGACCTCGTTGGCCTTTCCGAAGCCGACGCCGATCTTGCCCTCTCCATCGCCGACGACGACGATTGCCGAGAAACTGAATCGACGACCGCCCTTTACGACCTTCGCGACGCGGTTGATGTTGATGACCTTCTCATTGAGGCCGTCGTCCGGCTGCTGCCGTCCGCGACCGCGAGACATCCTAGCCATCTTGGATTCCTCCGCTGCAGAAGCAGCTCTAGAACTTGAGTCCGCCCTCGCGCGCGGCATCCGCCAGCGACGCAACGCGGCCGTGGTACAGGTAGCCGTTCCGGTCGAAGACGACGCTGTCGACGCCGACAGCCTTGGCCTTCTCGGCGACGAGGGCTCCGACGGCCTTGGCGGCCTCCTTGTTGCCCCTGTGCCCCTCGTAGGAAGCGAGTTCGGGCGACAAGGTCGAGGCGGCGGCGAGGGTGCGACCCGTCTCGTCGTCGATGACCTGGGCGTAGATGTGCTTCGCGCTGCGAAACACGGACAGGCGCGGGCGCTCGGACGTGCCAGAGAGCCGCTTGCGAATCGCCACCTTGCGCCGGAGACGAGCTTTGTAGACAGGGTTGGTCTTGCCCATGGGTTTCCTCCGCTACTTCTTCGCGGCCTTGCCGGCCTTGAGTCGGACCACCTCGCCCACGTACCGAACGCCCTTGCCCTTGTAGGAGTCAGGCGGACGGAAGGAGCGGATGTCGGCAGCGACCTGGCCGACAGCGGCCTTGTCGATGCCCGTGACGGTGATCTTTGTGTTCTTCTCGACGCTCACGGTGACGCCAGTGGGCGGCGTGAAGCCGATGGGGTGCGAGTACCCCAGGTTGAACACCACGCCCTTGCCCTTTGTCGTCGCCTTGTAGCCGACGCCGATGATCTCGAGCTTGCGCTCGAAGCCGGTGGTCACACCGGTCACCATGTTTGCGACGAGGGCACGCATCAGGCCGTGGTTGGCCCGATGCTTGCGGTGGTCAGAGGCCCGGACGAACACGAGGGTGTCACCCTCGATGCTGCCGGAGATGCCCTCGACGAGGGCTTGGCTCAGCTCACCCTTGGGGCCCTTGACGCCGATGACGTCCCCGAGCGTCACGGTGACGCCCTTGGGGATCTCGATGGGCTTGTTTCCGATGCGGGACATCGAAGCCTCCTACCAGACGTAGCAGAGGACTTCGCCGCCGACGCCGGCCTGACGGGCGGCGAAGTCGGAGAGGATCCCACGCGGGGTGGTGAGGATGGCGACACCAAGGCCGTTGCGGACCCGGGGAATGTCGCCCTTGCCCACATAGACGCGGCGGCCGGGCTTGCTCACCCGCTGGATCCCGCGAATGATGTTGGCCTCGGACGTGTCGTAGCGGATGAAGACCTTGATGTGGCCCTGAGGCTCCTCAGGCACGTCGATGTAGCCCTCGAGGAAGCCCTCCTCCTTGAGGATCTTGACGACGGCCAGCTTGATCTTCGAACGAGGCACCTTGCAGCTGGTGTGACCAGCCGTGCCCGCGTTGCGAATGCGCGTGAGCATGTCGGCGATGGGATCGGTCATGCTTGGCTCCTTACCAACTCGCCTTGGTGACGCCGGGGAGCTGACCGGCGAGGGCCATCTCCCGGAGGCAGATTCGGCAGACGCCGAACTCGCGGTAATAGGCACGAGGCCGACCACAGCGCTTGCAGCGGTTCTTCTCGCGGACAGCGAACTTCTGCTTCCGCTTTGACTTGGCGATCATCGACTTCTTGGCCACGTTCAGCTCCGGAGGGGGAAGCCGAGCGCCTTGAGGAGGGCGCGGCCCTCGGCGTCGGTCTTTGCAGTGGTGACGATGGTGATGTTCATCCCGGTGATCCGCTGGACCTTGTCGTAGTCGATCTCCGGGAAGAGAATCTGCTCGGTCAGGCCGAGGGAGTAGTTCCCGCGGCCGTCGAAGGCCTTCGGGCTCATCCCACGGAAGTCGCGGATGCGCGGAATCGCGACGGAGACGAGACGGTCGTAGAAGAACCACATCTTCCGGCCACGGAGGGTCACCTTGGCACCCAGCGGCATGCCCTCACGCAGCTTGAAGTTCGCGATGCTGCGCCGGGCGCGGCGAATGATGGCCTTCTGGCCGGTGATCAACCCGAGCTCGGCGGCGGCCTGATCCAGCACCTTCGTGTTCTGGATGGCCTCTTTGAGACAAGTGTTGACGACGATCTTCTCGAGCCGCGGGATCTGCATGGGGTTCGCGTAGTCGAACTCCTCCTGCAGCTTGCCGCGGGCGCTCTCGAAGTAGAGGTTCTTGACTCGGGGGGTCATGTTCTCTCTCAATCCAGGCGAGTGCCGGTCTTCTTGTCGACGCGGACTTTGTCGCCTTCCTCGTCGAAGATGAAGCCCGCCTTGACGCGGCGGCCCTCCGTCTCGTTCCAGAGGGCGACGTTGGAGATGTTCAGGGCAGCTTCCTTGTTCAGGATCTGGCCGGGCTGGTCACCCGCAGGCTTCTGGTGCTTCTTCACCACGTTGACGCCTTCGACGACGATGCGGCCATCCGTGGGGAGCACCTTGAGCACGCGGCCCGTCTTGCCCTTGTCCTTTCCCGTGATGACCACGACCTGGTCGCCACGCCTGATCTTGTTGGCCATCACAGCACCTCGGGGGCAAGGCTGACGATGCGCATGTACTTCTTCGCGCGCAGCTCTCGAGCCACAGGGCCGAAGATGCGCGTTCCGATGGGCTCGCCCTGGGCATCGATCATCACGGCGGAGTTCACGTCGAACCGGATGTAGGTCCCGTCCTTGCGCCGAATCTCCTTCTTGGTCCGGACGATGACCGCCTTGGCGACCTCGCCCTTCTTGACCTTGCCGTTGGGGGTGGCCTCTCGAACGGAGACGACCACCACGTCCCCGATGGAGGCGTAGCGTCGCTTGCTTCCGCCGAGGACCTTGATCGTCCTCAGCTTCTTGGCGCCGCTGTTGTCGGCGACATCGAGAACGGTCTCGCTCTGGATCATCGGTACACCGCCTCAGGCGTTGCGCGGGTGTCGCTCGATGAGCACCCACCGCTTGGTCTTGGAGAGCGGCCGCGACTCTCTGATGACGACGTTGTCGCCAGCTTCGCAGCTGTTGTCCTCGTCGTGCGCCTTGAAGACGTTCCGACGATTGATGTACTTGTGATACCGGCTGTGCTTGACACGGCGGATCACCTCGACGCTGATCGTCTTGTCCATCTTCGCGGACACGACCGTCCCGGTCAGCACGCGGCGACCGGACTTGGCCTCAGTAGTCTCGGACATGTTCGGCTCACGACGGAGGCGCGAAGGCGGACGAGCGGGTCCGGTCTGGGCTTGCTGGTGATCCGGCCGGGTCTCCTGCGAGCAGGACTCGGGTCGGTGGGCCATCTTGCCCGGCACGCGGTGGGGTACCACCCTCCAGTGCCTTCGCTAGGGTTCTTCGGGCGAACGCCCGTGAATCGGCGGCGAATTATTCGCTGCCGCCGATCTTGTCAACGATTCCCTTGAGGAAGCCGCCGCTGGCGCCAGCCTCGGCCGTCAGGGCGACCGCCGTGTCGGGATCGAAGGAGGAAGAGTGGGAGTCCCGGAGGGCGTTCTTGCGAAGGCCCTTCTCGAGCTCACGACTGCGGGCCGCGGTGCGGAGGCGGGCGATGTCGCGACGGAGCTTCTTGAGCTGGCTCGAGTCCTGGAGCTGGTTGGTCGCGTGCTGGAAGCGCACGGTGATCAGCTGGCGCTCGAGGTCGAGCTCGGCGTGGACGAGCTGCTCGTCGTTCATCCCGGTGAGGTCGGCGTAGTTCATCACAGCAGTCCTTCGCGCTTCACGATCTTCCAGCCCACGGGCATCTTGTGGCCAGCACGCTCCAGCGCCGCCTTGGCGACGTCCTCCGGCACACCGTCGAGCTCGTAGAGGATCCGCCCCGGCTTGACGACGGCGACCCAGTACTCGGGAGGGCCCTTGCCCTTGCCCATGCGGGTCTCGGCCGGCTTCTTGGAGACCGGCTTGTCGGGGAAGATGCGGATCCAGACCTTGCCGCCGCGCTTCACGTGGCGGGTCATCGCGATACGGCCGGCCTCGAGCTGCCGGGACGTGATGCGTCCGCAGGTCGTCGCCATCAGTCCGTACTCGCCAAAGGAGACGTCGGACCCACGCCAAGCGAGGCCGGTCATCCGGCCCTTCTGGCGCTTGCGGTACTTGACGCGCTTGGGGGTGAGCATGTTGGTCTCCTAGACCGGCGCGGTGTCGTCGCCAGGCATGATCTCGCCCTTGAAGATCCAGACCTTGACGCCGATGACGCCGTAGGTGGTCTTGGCTTCGGCGAGGCCGTAATCGATGTCGGCGCGAAGGGTGTGAAGCGGCACGCGACCCTCGCGGTACCACTCGCGGCGGGACATCTCGGAGCCGCCGAGGCGACCGCCGCACATGACCTTGACGCCACGGGCGCCAGCTCGCTGTGCCTGGGTGACCGCCTTCTTCATCGCCCTGCGGAAGCTGACGCGCTTGCACAGCTGCGCGGCGATGTTCTCTGCGACGAGTTGGGCGTCGGTCTCGACCTTCCGAACCTCGATGACGTTCGGGTAGATCTCGGTCGCCGTGAGCTTCTGCAGGTCGCTGCGGAGGATCTCCAGGCCGGTCGCGCGCTTGCCGAGGATGATGCCCGGCTTCGCGGCGTGGATGAAGACCTTGGCCTTGTTCGCCGCGCGCTCGATGGTCACGCGAGAGATCCCCGCGCTGTAGTACTTCTCTTTGATGAACTTCCGGATCGCCATGTCCTCGTGGAGGAACTTCTTGTAGTCCTTCTCAGCGAACCACTGGGCGTCCCAGCCACGGACGATACCGACGCGAAAACCGACGGGGTGGACTTTCTGTCCCATCTACTCCTCCCGCACGTCGAGGACGACGTGGATGTGCGACGTGGGCTTCTGGATGCGTGTAGCGCGGCCCATCGCGCGAGGACGCCACCGACGCAGCGACGCTCCCTGGTCCACCCAGATACGGGCGACGTAGAGCGCGTCGATGTCGAGGCTGTCGTTGTTGCTCTCTGCGTTGGCGACCGCTGACTCGATCAACTTCTTGATGAGCGGGGCGGTCTTCTTCCGGGTGAACGTCAGCTTCTCCAGCGCATGGTCGACATCGTCACCGCGCACCAGGTCCGCGACGAGGCGGGCCTTGCGGGGCGAGATGCGAGCGAAGCGCAAGCTGGCCTTTGACTGCATGATGTCTCCCTCAGCGGACGCGGGACTTCTTGTCGCCCGCGTGTCCGTAGAAGGTGCGTGTCGGAGAGAACTCACCGAGCTTGTGCCCGATCATGTTCTCCGTGATGTACACCGGGATGAACTTCTTGCCGTTGTGAACGGCGAAGGTGAGGCCGATGAAGTCCGGCAAGATCGTCGAACGACGTGACCAGGTCTTGATCACGGGGTTGTTCTGACCCGACTCGCGGGCCTTGGCGACCCGACGAAGCAGGCTCTGGTCGACGAAGGGACCCTTCTTGATGCTGCGTGCCACGTAGGACTCCTAACGGCGGTTGCCGCGGCGCTTCACGATAAAGCGGTTGCTGGGCTTCTTCCGACGACGGGTCTTGGCACCCTTGGTCGGCTTGCCCCAGGGGGTCACCGGATGCCGACCGCCGGTCGTGCGGCCCTCGCCACCACCGTGGGGGTGGTCGACTGGGTTCATGGCAGCGCCGCGGACCTTGGGACGCCGGCCGAGCCAGCGCGTCCGACCAGCCTTGCCGATCTTGATGTTCTCGTGCTCCAGGTTGCCGACCTGGCCGATGGTGCCGTGGCAGGTGCGGTGGACCTGGCGAAGCTCACCGGAGGGCAGGCGGAGCAGGACGTAGTTGCCCTCCTTCGCCATGACCTGGGCGTAGGACCCCGCCGAGCGACACAGCTGGCCGCCATGTCCGGGCTGGAGCTCGACGTTGTGCACCCACGTACCCAGCGGCACCGCGAAGAGGTGCATCGCGTTCCCCGGCTTGATGTCGGCCTCGTCCGAGGTGACGATGAAGTCCCCGACGTTGAGGTTGAGCGGGTGCAGGACGTACCGCTTCTCGCCGTCGACGAAGTGGATGAGCGCGATACGCGCCGAGCGGTTCGGGTCGTACTCGATACCGGCGACCTTGCCGGGGACGCCGACCTTGTCACGCTTGAAGTCGATGATGCGGTAGCGACGCTTGTGGCCACCGCCCCGATGGCGAACCGTGAGCCGGCCGCGGTTGTTGCGGCCGCCGTTCTTCTTCAGCGGAGCCAGCAGGGAGCGCTCCGGACCTTTCCGAGTGACCTCGGAGAAGTCCGATCCGCTCATGAAGCGGCGTCCATCACTGGTCGGCTTGTACTTCTTGATACCCATGGGATTCCTTGGAGGCGGCTATGCCTCGCCTTCCTCGGCGTAGAAGTTGATGGACTCGCCGTCCTGGAGGGTCACGTAGGCCTTCTTCCAGTCCGAACGGCGGCCGTGGTGTCGGCCAAAGCGCTTGATCTTGCCCCGGACGACCAAGGTCCGGACCTTCGCGACGCGAACACCGAAGAAGCGCTCCACCGCGTCCTTGATCTCGTGCTTGTTGGACTTGATCCCGACCTTGAAGACATAGGTGTTGTCCTCGTTGGCGAAGGTCGACTTCTCCGTCACGACCGGGCTCAGGATGATGTCGTGGATCTGGGCCATGTCAGCTCCCCAGCCGGGCGGTGATCCCGGCGATGGCGTCCTGGGTGGCAGCCACGTTCTGGTGCTTCAGGATGTCGTAGACGTTGAGGCCCGCGACGGGGAGGACCGTGACGCCGGGGAGGTTGCGGGCAGACTTGCAGACGTTGTCGCTCTTCTCGCTGACGATCAGCAGCAGGCCGTCGAACTCGAAGGTGTCGAGCACGGCCTTGAAGTCCTTCGTCTTGATCCGGTCCAGCGTGAAGTTGTCGAAGACCGTGAACGACGACTCCTCGACGCGGCGAGAGAGTGCGCTCCGGAGAGCGGCGCGGCGGACCTTCTTGGGCATCTTGTGAGCGTGATCGCGCACTGTGGGACCGAACACGACACCGCCGCCCCGCATGTGGACGGCGCGGATCGTGCCCTGGCGGGCGCGGCCGGTGCCCTTCTGGCGGAAGGGCTTCCTGCCTCCGCCCCTGACCTCGCTGCGACTCTTCGTCTTGTGGGTGCCCTGGCGGCGCTTGGCCATCTGGTAGCGAACGGCCGTGTAGAAGAGGTGCTCCTTGACCTCGGCGCCGAACACGGCGTCATCGAGATCGACGGTGCCGACCTTCTTCTTGTCAGTGTTGTAGATGTCGACGGTAGGCATGAGGTTCTCTTCTCTCCCGACCTACGAGAGCTTGATTTCGACGTGCACGCCGGCGGAGAGGTCCAGCTTCATCAGCGCATCGACGGTCTGCTGCGTCGGCTCGAGGATGTCGAGCAGGCGGTGATGGGTCCGGCGCTCGAACTGCTCGCGCGACTTCTTGTCCACGTGGGGGCCGCGGAGGACGGTCCAACGAGTAATGGTCGTGGGCAGCGGGAACGGGCCCCGGATCTTGACACCGGTCCGCTTGGCGGCCTCGACGATCTCACCGGCGCTCCGATCGAGCAGCTTGTGGTCGTAGGCCCGCAGCCGGATGCGGATCTTGTTGGTGGCGGACATTTGGATTGCTCCTGAAGACGCTTCACTCCGGTGAGCCGGTGGCCCCTCCGGAGGGTGTCTCCCACCTTGTGCCCTCAGGCACGTCCCGAGGCTGGAAGACGGAACCACCGGCGTTTAGCCGGTTGGGTGACCGCTCGCCATATAGATCCGGGAACGAATAGCGAGGCGCGGGCGCCGAGCGCGGCGAAGCAGGGGAGAGGGCCTCAGCCCACCCCGAAGACGCGATCCGACAGCGCCGCGGGCATGGGCGAATAGCGCAGCAGGACCATCGAGTAGCCCGCCCTTCCCTGGGTGAGTGACCGAAGGGCGGTGGCGTAGCCGAACATCGAGGCCAGGGGCAGCTCGGCGACCAGCGTCTGGCGTCCGCCCTGCGCCGTGATGTCGGTGACACGACCCCGCCGGGAGTTCAGATCGCCCACGACCCCGCCGACGTAGTCGTCGGGCACGCTGACCTCGACCTGCATCATGGGCTCCAGGACGACGACGCCGGCGCTGGCGAGCGCCTTCTCCACCGCCAGGCCCCCAGCCACGCGAAACGCGCCCGGACAGCTGTCCACGGTGTTCTCCTCGGCGTCGACGAGGCGGACGAGGATGTCGTGTACGGGAAAACCCGCTCGGTGACCGCGCAGCAGACGTTCTCGGATGCCGGCCTCTGCGGCCCGCTGGTGCTCGCCGCTGATCCCGACTTCGCCGAACTCGACGACGATCCCCTCGGCCTCTTCGATCGTGAGCGAGACGGCCGCAAAGAAGCCCTTGGGGCCCACCTTTCGGTCGACGCGCTCGGCGCCGGCGGCGCTCCGGAGAATGGCCTCGCGGTATGCGACCTGCGGCCGTCCGAACCGAGCCCGAACCCCGAACTCACGCTCCAGTCGGGCGCTGGCGATCTCCAGATGGAGCTCGCCCATTCCGCAGAGAATGGTCTGACCGGTCTCGACGTTGCGGCGAACCTGCAGGGTCGGGTCTTCCTCGCGCAGACGGGCGAGGCTGTCGGAGAGCTTGATCTGGTCGGCGTCGGTCTCGGGTTCCACTGCCACGAACAGCACCGGCTCCGGGAAGGCGATCGACTCCAGCTGCACCGGATGCCTGGGATCGCACAGCGTGTCGCCCGTGGTCGTGTCCTTTGCTCCCATGGCCGCGACGATCTCTCCGGCGGAGATACTGCGGAGCTCCTCGCGCTCCATTGCGTGCATGCGGTAGAGCCGGCCCAGCTTCAGGCGCTTCTTGGTGCGGACGTTCAGGACCGTGTCTCCAATGGCCAGGGAGCCGCTGTAGACGCGCAGGAAGCTCAGCACGCCCTGGGCATCGGCCTGCAGCTTGAAGACGAGGGCGGCGAAGGGAGCGTCGGCGTCCGGTGGGTGCCGAGGATCGATCGGAGGGCGATCGAGCGGCGAGGGCAGGAAGTCGAGGACCGCATCCAACAGCGGCTGGACCCCGCGGTTCTGGAAGGCGCTGCCACAGAACACCGGGACGATGCGACGTTGGAGCACCGCCCGCCGGGCAGCAGCGACGAGCTCGTCCAGGGTCAGCTCTCCCTTCTCGAGGTAGCGCTCCAGCAGCGCGTCATCGGTATCGGCGATGGCCTCGACGAGGAGCTGGCGCGCGAGCCAGGCCTCGTCCGCGTACTCCTCTGGGACGGGAGCGCGCGTGACCTCGACGCGATGGGGGTCGTCGCCGTGGGTCACGAGCTCCATGCGGAGGAGGTCTACGGCGCCGGTGTGCTCGTCGTCTCGGAAGACCGGCAGCTGGAAAGCCACGGCGGGTGAGCGCAGGCGCTGGCGGATCTGCCGGATGGCCCCCTCGAAGTCAGCCCCCACGCGGTCCATCTTGTTGACGAAGGCGAGCCGTGGGACCTCGTGCGCGTCCGCCTGGCGCCACACCGTCTCGCTCTGCGGCTGCACGCCCTCGACCGCCGAGAAGACGACTATGCACGCATCCAGGACGCGCAGGCTGCGTTCCACCTCGACCGTGAAGTCCACGTGGCCCGGGGTGTCGATGATGTTGATGGCGTGGTCGCACCAGCGCACACGCGTCGCCGCGGACGTGATGGTGATTCCCCTCTCCTGCTCCTGCTCCATCCAGTCCATCACGGCGGTGCCATCATCGACCTCACCCATCCGCCACGACACCCCCGCGATGAACAGGATGCGCTCGGTCAGCGTGGTCTTTCCGGCATCGATGTGCGCCAGGATGCCGATGTTGCGTAGAGCCGCGAGGTCCACGAGGGGTCCCAGAGTGAAGAGAAGGCGCCCCCGAAAGGGACGCCTCTCTCCTATCGAGCCCTGGAGGAGCTACCAGCGGTAGTGCGAGAAAGCCTTGTTGGCCTCGGCCATGCGGTGGGTGTCTTCCTTCTTCTTCACGGCGTTGCCGCGCCCGTGGGAAGCCTCGATCAGCTCGTTGGCCAGCTTGTCGCGCATCGTGCGGCCACCGCGGTTGCGAGCGTAGTTGATGAGCCAGCGCATCGCGAGCGCCAGCTGGCGGTTCGGCTTCACCTCGATCGGGACCTGGTAGGTGGAGCCTCCGACCCGGCGGGACTTGACCTCCACGACAGGCATGACGTTCTCGAGGGCGCGCTTGAAGACCTTCAGCGGATCCTCGCGCGTGCGCTCGTGGATGACGTCGAAGGCACCGTAGACGATCTGCTCCGCGGTGCTCTTCTTGCCGTCCTTCATCACATTGTTCATGAACTTGGTGACGAGGGGGTCTCCGTACTTCGGATCAGGAAGGACGGGACGCTTCGGGACTTCGCGACGACGAGGCATTTGGTTCCTACTTCTTCGGGCGCTTGGCGCCGTACTTGCTGCGGCCCTGACGCCGGTCGTTGACGCCCTGGGAATCAAGCGTGCCGCGGATGATGTGGTAGCGCACTCCGGGCAGGTCCTTGACGCGACCACCGCGGATGAGGACCGAGCTGTGCTCCTGGAGGTTGTGACCCTCGCCGCCGATGTACGAGGTGACCTCGATACCATTGGTCAGGCGAACACGGGCGACCTTGCGCAGCGCCGAGTTCGGCTTCTTGGGCGTGGTCGTGTACACGCGGGTGCAGACGCCGCGCTTCTGGGGGCAGTTCTGAAGCGCTGGCGACTTGGACTTCGCCGTGCTCTTCTTCCGCCCCTTGCGGACCAGCTGGTTGATGGTGGGCATTGAGTTGGTTCCTTCCGAGGGCCAGAGCCCGCGCGATCTAATGCAGTGTTTTGTCCAGCGCAACAGGCTGGGGCCTCAGGCTCCGACCTTCTCCGCCGTCTCGGCCTGCTCTTCCTGACCCTCGGTCATCATGCCGAGCTTCTGGTACGCGGCGAAACCGGTACCCGCAGGGATGAGGCGGCCCATGATGACGTTCTCCTTCAGGCCGCGAAGCTGGTCGAGGCGCCCATGGATGGAGGCGTCGGTGAGCACGCGGGTGGTCTCCTGGAAGGAGGCCGCGGACAGGAAGGAGTCGGTCGAGAGAGAAGCCTTGGTGATGCCGAGGAGCAGGCTGTCGGCCCTTGCGGCACGCCCGCCAGCGGCGAGGACGTCTTCGTTGGCGAGGTCGAACTTGTGGCGCTCGACCTGCTCGTCGACGAGGAAGTCCGAGTCGCCGACACCGCGCACCTTCACGCGACGGAGCATCTGCCTGACGATGACCTCGATGTGCTTGTCGTTGATCTTGACGCCCTGGAGTCGGTAGACCTCCTGGACCTCGTCGACCAGGTAGCGAGCGAGCGTCTCCTCGCCCTTCACCTTGAGGATGTCGTGAGGGTTCGATGCGCCGTCCATCAGGGCATCGCCAGCGCGGAGGAAGTCGCCCTCGTTGACGGTGATGTTCTTGCCCTTGGCGATGAGGTACTCGGTCGTCGTGCCGTCCTCGCTGGTGACGACGACGCGGCGCTTGCCCTTCGTGTCCTTGCCGAAGCTGACGACACCATCGCTCTCGCTGATGATGGCGACCTCCTTCGGCTTGCGGGCCTCGAAGAGCTCGGCGACGCGCGGCAGACCACCGGTGATGTCCTTGGTCTTGGTCGTCTCGCGAGGGATCTTGGCGATGACGTCACCCGGCTGGATGTCGTCGCCTTCGGCGACCATGATGTTCGCGCCCACCGGAAGGAAGAAGCGCGCACGGACCTTGCGCCCGTCGGCCTCGCGAAGCTCGACTCGAGGCTTCAGGTCCGCGTCCTTGAAGTCGAGGACGACCTTCCTGGAGCGACCCGTCAGCGCGTCGACCTTCTCCTCGAGGGAGCGGCCTGCGACGAGGTCGGCGTACTTCGCGACGCCCGCACCGTTGGCCATGATCGGCGTGGTGAATGGGTCCCACTCGGCGATCTTCGTCTTGGCGGTGACCTTCTCACCATCCTTGACCAGGAGCGTCGCACCGTAGGGAATCGCGTAGCGCTCACGCTCACGACCCTTGTCGTCCGCCACGACGATCTCGCCGTTGCGACTCATGACGATCGTCGCGTTGTCGCGGCTGTTCACCGTCATGATGGCTTCGCTGAAGCGAATGGTCCCAGAGGTCTTCAGCTCGATGCTGGCCTGGGTGATCTTCGCCGAAGCAGCTCCACCGATGTGGAAGGTCCGCATCGTGAGCTGCGTACCGGGCTCGCCGATCGACTGGGCGGCGATGACGCCGATGGCCTCGCCCACGTTGACCATCTCACCCCTGGCGAGGTCCCGGCCGTAGCACATCGAGCACACGCCCCAGCGCATGTCACAGGTGAGCACGGAGCGAATCCGGACCTTCTCGACGCCAGCCTGGACGACCTTGTCGACCGCGGCCTCGTCGAGGTCGGTGTTGCGCGCGACGATGACCTCGTCGCTGTAGGGATCCACGATGTCCTCTGCCGCGACACGACCCAGGACGCGCTCGCCGAGGTGCTCGATGACCTCGCCACCCTCGATGAGGCTGGTGACCCACATGCCTTCGTGCGTGCCACAGTTCTTGGCAGTGATGATCGTGTCCTGGACCACGTCGACGAGCCGACGGGTCAGGTACCCCGAGTTCGCGGTCTTGAGCGCCGTGTCGGCCAGTCCCTTGCGGGCGCCATGCGTCGAGATGAAGTACTGCAGCACCGTGAGCCCCTCGCGGAAGTTCGCGGTGATCGGGGTCTCGATGATCTCGCCCGACGGCTTCGCCATCAGGCCGCGCATTCCAGCCAGCTGGCGGACCTGCGTGGGTGAACCACGGGCGCCGGAGTCGACCATCATGTAGACCGAGTTCATCGAGACCTGCTCGGTCTCGTTGCCGTCGGCGTCCACGACGATCTCAGTGCCGATCTCGCGGATCAGCTCCTTGGAGATCTCGTCCGTGACCTTCGACCAGATGTCGACGACCTTGTTGTACTTCTCTCCCATCGTGATGAGACCGTCGTTGTACTGGGTCTCGATCTCCGCGACCTCGCCCTGCGCCGAGCCGAGCATCTCGCCCTTGCGGGACGGGATGGTCATGTCGTCGATGCAGATGCTGACTCCGGCGTAGGTCGACATCGTGAAGCCGAGCTTCATGACCGCGTCGGCCATCAGCACGGTCGCCTTGGGCCCGCAGAGGCGGTAGCAGCGGTCGATCAGCTCGCCCAGGGCCTTCTTGCTCATGGTCCGGTTGACCAGGCCAAAGGGAAGCGAGTCGGGCACGATGTCATAGAACAGCACGCGACCGACGGTGGTGTCGACCAGCTCTCCGCGGGCCTCGACACCCTCCCTGCCGCCGTCTTCGGTGAACAGCGGGACCTGTCCCTGGAAGCCGAAGAAGCCGGCGGGGGCCGCCAACATGACGAGATCGTCGCCGTATGTGGTCCGCGCCCAGCGAACCGCCGCGCCGAGCGCCTGGAGCCGCCGCGTCGTGTTGAAGCGAGCGTCGACGACCGCCTCGACCTTCTGGTTCACGACGACGACGACGCTGGAGGTGTCCTTGCGCTTCGGCAGCCGGAACGACCAGACGACGAGGTCGTCCATCTCGACGACCTCGATGGCCTCGAACTTGCCGCCCTTGTAGCCCTTGGCGAGCTTCTTCTGGAGGCCCTTGACCGACTTGGAGAAGTGCTGCGCACAGAAGCTCAGCTTCTTGTGGCCCGTCGCTGGAGAGGTCTTGGTAGCCGAGTGGCGCAGGTCCAGCACCGCGGCGACGGAGTCGGGCACGTCGACCTCTTCGCCGTCGAGGGCGACCAGGACATCGCCACCGACCGTGGGCATCTCCTGGATGAGGGTGCCGACACCCTTCTTCCGGTACGAGCCGCGGTGGTAGTGCCAGATCTCGGAGCTGTCCGGAGCCGTGTCGACGCCCACGACGAGGTGGCAGTCCGCCAGTTCGGGGATGTAGTCGACGACACGCTGCTCCAGCGGGCGCGCGGGGATGCGGACCTGGACCTCGGCGTGCAACTCGACGTCACCGGACTCGTAGGCGATGAGGACCTCTGAGGGGTTCGCGAACTCGCGTCCGGCACCCCGGGTGCCCTTGCGCTCGCGAGTCATGTAGTAGCAACCGAGGACGATGTCCTGGGAGGGCTGGATGATCGGCTTGCCGTGGGCGGGGCTGAGGATGTTGTTCGTGGACATCATCAGCACGCGGGCCTCGATCTGGGCCTCGATCGACAGCGGGAGGTGGACAGCCATCTGGTCGCCGTCGAAGTCGGCGTTGAAGGCCGTACAGACGAGCGGGTGGAGGCGGATGGCCTTGCCTTCGATCAGCACGGGCTCGAAGGCCTGGATGCCGAGGCGGTGCAGCGTCGGAGCCCGGTTCAGCATGACCGGGTGCTCCTGGATGACCTCTTCGAGGATGTCCCAGACCTCCTCCGGCTCCTTCTCGACCATCTTCTTTGCGGCCTTGATCGTCGTGACGTAGCCGCGCTCTTCGAGCTTGTTGTAGATGAAGGGCTTGAAGAGCTCGAGCGCCATCTTCTTCGGGAGACCGCACTGGTGGAGGCGGAGCTCGGGGCCGACGACGATGACGGAGCGACCGGAGTAGTCGACCCGCTTGCCGAGCAGGTTCTGGCGGAACCGACCCTGCTTGCCCTTGAGCATGTCGCTGAGGCTGCGGAGCGGGCGCTTGTTGGGGCCGGTGAAGATCTTGCCGCGACGCCCGTTGTCGAAGAGCGCGTCGACCGCCTCCTGCAGCATCCGCTTCTCGTTGCGGATGATGATCTCCGGGGCGTTCAGATCCTGGAGCCGCTTGAGGCGGTTGTTCCGGTTGATGACGCGGCGGTAGAGGTCGTTCAGATCGCTCGTGGCGAAGCGACCGCCATCGAGGGGAACCAGCGGGCGCAGGTCAGGCGGCAGGACGGGGATGACCGTCAGCATCATCCACTGGGGCCGGTTGCCCGAGTCCCGGAAGGCCTCGACGATCTTCAGCCGCTTGGCGATCTTGCGGCGCTGCGGCTCGGAGCTGGTCTCCTTCATCTCCGACCGGAGCTGGCTTCCGAGGGCCGCGACGTCGATGCGCTTGAGCATCTCGCGGACGACCTCGCCGCCCATTCCGACCTCGAAGGCACCGTAGCCGAAAGAGGTGATCATCTCCTGGTAGTCGTCCTCGCTGAGGATCTCGCCTTCCTTCAGCGTGGTCTCACCAGGATCCGTGACGAGGTAGCTCTCGCAGTACAGGACCTTCTCGAGCTCCTTCAAGGACACGTCGAGGAGGTTGGCGATGCGGCTCGGCAGGCTCTTGAGGAACCAGATGTGTGCGACCGGCGTGGCCAGATCGATGTGACCCAGGCGCTCGCGGCGGACCTTGCTCTGGATGACCTCGACCCCGCACTTCTCACAGGTGATCCCGCGGTACTTCATCCGCTTGTACTTGCCGCAGAGGCACTCGTAGTCCTTCACGGGGCCGAAGATCTTGGCGCAGAACAGCCCGTCCTTCTCCGGCTTGAAGGTGCGGTAGTTGATGGTCTCGGGCTTCTTGACCTCACCATGGGACCAAGCCCGGACCTTCTCCGGGGAAGCCAGGCTGATCCGCACCGCCACGTAGTTGAGCGGGTTCTTCGGCTTGTCGAAGAGGCTGTAGATGTCCTTCACGGGGACTCCTCGGGGATGTCGCCCCCCTCGAGGGGGGCAAAGCGGGGTGCAGAAGGGGGGGGATGCGGGTTCAGCTGCGCAGGATCTCGCGGTCCTCGATGAGGTCCACGTCCAGAGCGAGGGCCTGGAGTTCCTTCACGAGCACGTTGAAGGACTCTGGGAGGCCGGCTTCCAGGATGTTCTCGCCCTTGACGATGGACTCGTACATCCGGGTCCGGCCGGTCACGTCGTCCGACTTGACCGTGAGGAACTCCTGGAGGTTGTAGGCGGCGCCGTAGGCCTCCAGCGCCCAGACCTCCATCTCTCCGAGGCGCTGGCCACCGAACTGGGCCTTTCCGCCGAGAGGCTGCTGCGTGACCAGCGAGTAGGGTCCGATGGACCGCGCGTGGATCTTGTCGTCCACGAGGTGGTGCAGCTTCAGCATGTACATGATGCCGACGGTGACGCGACGGTCGAAGCTCTCGCCCGTGCGGCCGTCGAAGAGCAGGGTCTGGCCATCGTCGGCGGCACCCGCGAGATGCAGGGCAGCCTTGATCTCGGCCTCTGTGGCGCCGGAGAAGACCGGCGAAGCCGTGGTCACGCCGCGCGTGTACTTCGCAGCGAAGTCACGGATCGCCTCGTCCGTGGCGTTCTTGGCGAACTCGGCGACCTCTTCACTCTCGGCGAAGACCTTCGCGATGTACTCCCGGAGCTCGCCGATGCTGTCGTCGGCCTCGAGGAGCTGACCGATGACCTGCCCCATGCCGCGAGCAGCCCACCCGAGGTGGACCTCCAGGATCTGGCCGACGTTCATGCGGCTCGGAACACCCAGCGGGTTGAGGACGACGTCGACGGGCGTGCCGTCCTCGAGGTAGGGCATGTCCTCGATGGGGAGGACCTTGGAGACGACGCCCTTGTTGCCGTGGCGCCCGGCCATCTTGTCGCCGACGCTGATCTTGCGCTTGATCGCGACGTAGATCTTCACCAGCCTGATGACGCCCGGGGGCAGCTCGTCACCCTTCGTGAGGCGATCGATCTTGTCCTTGAAGCGCTCGCGGATGCGGTCTTCCTTCTCGCGGACCTTGTCGACGAGAGCCCAGATCTGATCCTCGACCTCACCGTCCTCGACGGTGATCTTCTCGAAGTGCTCGAAGGAGATGCGGGAGAGGCTGGCCTCGTCGAAGGCCTCGCCCTTGGCGATGATCTCCTCGCCGGTCACGTCGTCGAGGATCTTGTTGGCCGCGGCCTGATCCTCGAGGATGGCGCTGAGCTTGCGGTGGGCCGAGTCGCGGAGGACGGCGATCTTGGCGTCACGGTCGCGCTCGATGCGGATGCTGGCCTCGCGCTCGATCTCGACCGCCCGCTCGTCCTTTTCGACTCCCTCGCGGGCAAAGACCTGGGCGCCGATGACGGTCCCTTCCACCCCGGGCGGGACGCGCAGGGAGGTGTCGCGGACGTCACCGGCCTTCTCGCCGAAGATCGCGCGCAGCAGCTTCTCCTCGGGGGAGAGCTGGGTCTCGCCCTTCGGCGTGATCTTGCCGACGAGGATGTCGCCCTGCTTGACCTCGGCGCCGACCTTCACGATGCCGGAGCCGTCCAGGCTGCGGAGGGCCTCGTCGCCCACGTTCGGGATGTCGCGGGTGATCTCCTCCTTGCCGAGCTTGGTGTCGCGAGCGGCGACCTCGAACTCCTCGATGTGGATGGTCGTGTAGTAGTCCTCACGAACCAGCCGCTCGGAGAGCAGGATGGAGTCCTCGAAGTTGTAGCCCTGCCATGGCATGAACGCGACGATGACGTTCTGGCCCAGGGCCAGCTCGCCACGGTCGGTCGCGGGGCCGTCAGCGATGACGGCGTTGGCCTCGACGTGCTCGCCGAGCTTCACGACCGGGCGCTGGTTGATGCAGGTGTTCTGGTTGCTGCGGACGAACTTCGTCAGGTTGTAGATGTCGACGTCGCCCCCGACATCGGCGCCCTTGTCCATCTCGTCGCACTTGATGACGATGCGGCTGGCGTCGACGCCGGTCACGATGCCGCGTCGCCGGGCAGTCGTGGTCACGCCTGAGTCGCGAGCGACCACCCGCTCCATGCCGGTGCCGACGAAGGGCGCCTCGACCTTCACGACCGGAACCGCCTGGCGCTGCATGTTGGAGCCCATCAGCGCTCGGTTGGCGTCGTCGTTCTCGAGGAAGGGAATCAGGGAGGCGGCGACGGACACCAGCTGGTTGGGGCTGACGTCCATCAGGGTGACGCCGTCACCGGCCACCATCCCGAACTCGCCCTTGATGCGCGCAGCGAGCGGGCCCACGGAGAGCACACCGTCAGCGTCCGGCCGGCTGGCCTGGGCGATGACGTGGCCCTCCTCCTGGAGCGCCGTGTGGTACCGGACCTCGCCCGTGACCGAGCCCCCCTTGACGAGCTGGTAGGGGGTCTCGATGAAGCCGAAGCTGTTGACGCGAGCGTAGGTCGACAGCGAGGCGATGAGGCCGATGTTCGGACCTTCCGGAGTCTCGATCGGGCAGATGCGGCCGTAGTGTGTCGGGTGGACGTCCCGGACGTCGAAGCCAGCGCGCTCGCGGGTCAGACCGCCCGGGCCGAGCGCCGACAGGCGGCGCTTGTGGGTGACCTCGGACAGCGGGTTGGTCTGGTCCATGAACTGCGAGAGCTGGCTGGACCCGAAGAACTCCTTCACCACCGCGCTGACGGGCTTCGCGTTGATGAGGTCGTGGGGCATCAGCGCCTCGATCTCGCTGAGGCTCATCCGCTCCTTGATGGCCTTCTCCATGCGGACGAGGCCGATGCGGTACTGGTTCTCGAGCAGCTCACCGACCGCGCGGATCCGGCGGTTTCCGAGGTGGTCGATGTCGTCGATCTGGCCCTTGTTGTTCTTCAGGTCGATCAGGTACTTGACCACCCGGAGGATGTCCTCGCGGGTGAGAGTCTTCTGCTCCAGGGGCAGGTCGAGGCCGAGCTTGTGGTTCAGCTTGAGGCGACCGACCTCTGAGAGATCGTAGCGCTCGGCGTCGAAGAAGAGCTTCTCGAAGTGCTTGACCGCGGCATCGTAGGTCGGGGGGTCACCGGGCCGCAGGCGGCGGTAGATCTCGACGACCGCCTCCTCGGGGCTCGAGATCTTGTCGACAGCCAGGGTGTCCCGCAGGAAGCTGCCGACCATCACGTTGTCGATGAACAGGACCTCGAAGGAGGTGACGCCCGCCTCGACCGCGCGCTGGACGTTCTCTTCGCCGAGCACCTCGTTGCACTCGATGAGGATCAGGCCCGTGTCCATGTCGACGACGTCGTAGGCGGAGACCGCGCCGTAGACGAGTTCGTCCGCGATGGGGATGCTCGCCATCTCGACCGTCATCTCCTCGCCGTCGACCTCCACGGTCCTCTCGGCGAGGATTCCAGCCTTGCGGAGCTTGCGAAGGGAGGGCTTGAGGAACTTCTTGCCCTCCTTGACGAGCACGTCGCCCTTGTCGCCGACGATCTCGGCCGTCGCGCTCTGGATCGACAGCAGCGCCGCGGTCGTCTCCTTCTGCCAGCGATCGTCCGTCCAGTGGAGGGTCTCACGGTCGTAGAAGTAGTTGAGCAGCTCCTCGGAGTCGTAGCCGAGGGCGCGCAACAGGACCGTCGCCGGCAGCTTCCGCCGTCGGTCGATGCGCACGTAGAGGATGTCCTTCGTGTCGAACTCGAAGTCGATCCAGGAACCGCGGTTTGGAATGACCCGCGCGGAGAAGATGAGCTTGCCACCGCCGGTCTTGGCGGCCTGCTGGTCGAAGAAGATGCCAGGGCTCCGGTGGAGCTGTGACACGACGACCCGCTCGGTGCCGTTGATGATGAAGGTCCCGTTCTCCGTCATCAGGGGGATCTCGCCGAAGAAGACCTCCTGCTCCTTGATGTTGGAGACGCTGCGTGTGTCGGAGGCCTGGTCGACCTCCCACACGACGAGGCGGACCGTGACCTTGAGCGGAGCGCTGAAGGTCATGCCCCGCTCGCGGCACTCGTCGACGTCGTACTTGGGCGAGTCCAGGTCGTAGGACACGAACTGCAGCGAGGCCTTGTTCGAGAAGTCCTGGATCGGGAAGACACTCTTGAAGACGGCCTGGAGACCAACGGTCCGGCGGTCCTCTGCGTCCATCTGACTCTGGAGGAAGCCCTCGTAGGACTCCCGCTGGATCTCGATCAGGTTGCCGATCTCGACGACCGGGAGGGTCTTCGCGAAAGTGCGACGGTACTTGAAGTTGTTCGCGAGCAGATCGGGCATGGAGACCTCAGCAGATGGCGAACGCGAGGAGCGCGCTCAGAGCCGTCGGCGATGTGCGCAACAGGAGGGTCAGAGGGCCCGAACGCAACGATCCGTTGCGCGATGAGCGGCGAGGCTCACCGGCAACGTCGGTGCGATGCGGGACGATCTAGGACCTTCAAGCGGCGACGGTCGGGGGGAGGAGTGAGACCCGTGAGGGCCGGGACGGCGCGAGCCGGGTACGGGCCGAGGCCCGAGAGGAATGTGGGGGTGAGGGCCCACCGGTCCCCTCGCCGAAGCGATGGGACCCAAAAGAGCCTCAGCGGCCCTTGATCTCGACAGCAGCGCCGGCGTCTTCGAGGGTCTTCTTGAGCTCCTCTGCAGCGGCTTTGTCGGTGGACTCCTTGACGGGGGTCGGAGCGCTCTCGACGAGGTCCTTGGCCTCCTTGAGACCGAGACCGGTCGCCGCGCGGACAGCCTTGATGACGTTGATCTTCTTGGCGCCGAAGTCCTTGAGGATGACGTCGAACTCGGTCGGCTCCTCCTCGGCCTCGACCGCGGCGGCGGGGCCAGCGGCGACGGCCATCATGGGGGCGGAGGCCTCAACGCCGAGCTCCTCTTCGAGCACGGAGATGAGATCCTTCACCTCGGAGAGCTTCAGGTTCTTGACGTAGTCGACGAAGTCGGCCTGGGTAGTAGCCATGGCGTTGTTTTCCTCGGGTAGAAAGGGGGGTAGGGGTCTGAAAAGGACCGGGCCAAGAAGTCGGGAGACACTCGCGGAACGCGCGTGTCTATTCCCCGTCCTCTGCCTCGGCAAGCTTGGTTTCGTAGTTCTTGAGCAGGTAGAGCAGGTCGCGAGCGGGGGCGCGGATGACACCCATGACCTGGCGCGGGCCTTCCTGGAGGGTCCTGAGCAGCATGACCAGCAGGTCTTCGCGGCTCGGGAGGGCGGCGACCAGCTTGACGCCGCGGGCTCCCTCGTGCACCTCGCCCTCGAAGTACGAGGCCTTGATGGTGATCGGGTCCTTCTTCTCGAGCGCGCCCTGGATCGCCTTGGCCGTAGCCGTGGCATCTTCGCCAGAGACGATGACGCCGGTCATGCCGACGAAGTGCGCGGAGAGCGGCTCCTTCTCGGTGCCGTCGAGCGCCCGCTTCGCGAGCGTGTTCTTGACGACCCGCATCCGGAGGCCGGCAGCCTCGAGCTTCCGGCGGAACGCGTTGGTGTGGTTCGCGGGGGAGTCGCGGTAGTCGGTGAGCACCACCAGGGGCGCGTCACCGATCTGGGCCGTGAAGTCCTCGACGAACTGGGCCTTCTGGGTCCGGTCCATGGTGCCTCCTATCGGCCCGCTGCGCGCAGCAGGTCAGTGGTGTCGAGTCGAACGCCAACGCCCATCGTGCTGCTGACGGCGACGCCGCGGACATAGGTGCCCTTGGCGCTCGCAGGCCTCAGCCGGATGAGCTCGTTGACGAGCGCGACGATGTTGTCTCTGAGTGCCTCAGCGGTCATGGACGCCTTGCCCACCGGAGCGTGGACGATGCCGGACTTCTCGACGCGGAAGTCGATCCGGCCGCCCTTGAGCTCCTTCACGGTCCGGGCGATGTGCTCGGGAGCCACGACCGTGCCGACCTTCGGGTTCGGCATCAGGCCTCGGGGTCCGAGGATGCGTCCGATGCGACCGACCTTGCCCATCAGGTCACGGGTGGCGACCGCCTTGTCGAAGTCCAGCCAGTTCTCCTTCTGGATCTTCTGGATGAGCTCGTCGGAGCCGACGAAGTCCGCCCCCGCCTCTTCGGCGTGCTTGGCGGCCTCGCCCTGGGCAAAGACCAGGATGCGCACCGTCTTGCCGGTGCCATGCGGGAGGCTGGTCGCGCCGCGGATCATCTGGTCGGAGTGCCGGGGGTTGACCCCGAGACGAACCGCCAGATCCACGCTCTCGTCGAAGCCGGCGTTCGCCGTGTCCTTGAGGAGATCGACCGCTTCATCGAGCGAGTATTTGCGTGTGGAGTCGACCTTGTCCTTGGCCTCTCTCCAGCGCTTGCTTGCTTTTCCCATTCTCTCCTCTTCCTCACGCGCGGATGCGCAAGTTCCCGACCGGGGTGCTGGCGGGGATCGCTCCCCTCCCCCTGCATGCGGGGCTAAGGGTTGTTGCTACGTGACGACGATGCCCATGGAGCGGGCCGTCCCGGCGATGATTCGCTTGGCCGCCTCGATGTCGGTGGTGTTGAGATCCACGAACTTCCTGCGGGCGATCTCCTCGACCTGGGCCCAGGTGACCTTCCCGACCTTTTCCTTGTTCGGCTCGCCCGACCCCTTCTCGAGGCCCGCAGCCTTCAGGAGAAGGCCCGACGCGGGAGGGGTCTTGCAGAGGAAGGTGAAGGTCCGGTCGGAGTAGACGGTGATCTCCGTGGGGATCACGAGCCCTTCACCCGCCATGGACTGCGTCCTGGCGTTGAACTCCTTGCAGAACATCGGAATGTTCACGCCGGCCTGGCCGAGCGCGGGACCGACCGGCGGCGAGGGGTTCGCCTGACCCGCCATGATCTGCAGCTTGATTGCGTTGACGACTTTCTTCGCCATGATTCAAAGGCTCCTGTCGAAGGCTACGAGAGCTTCTCGACCTGGGTGAAGTCGAGCTCGACGCTCGTGGGGCGGCCAAAGATGGCCACGATCACGCGGAGCTTGCCGCGTGCGCTGTTGACCTCTTCCACCGCGCCGTTCATGGAAGCGAAGGGCCCGTCGGTGATGCGGACCTCTTCCCCTCTCTCGAAGTTCAGCTTCGGCTTGGGCTTGGCGTCCTCGCCGATGCCCATGCGCCGGGTGATGCGGCGGACCTCGGCGTCGGGGACGGGAGGTGGCCGACGGTTGTTGCCGCCGACGAAGCCAGTGATCTTCGGGGTGTTCCGGACAACGTGCCAGGTCTCGTTGTCGAGCTCCATCTGCACGAGGATGTACCCGGGAAAGAACTTGCGGGTCACGCTTCGCTTCTGGCCACCCTTGACCTCGACGACCTGCTCCGTCGGCACGAGGATCTCGCCGAACCGCTCCCCACATCCGAGCACGTTGATGCGCTCCTCGAGGGCCAGCTTGGCTTTGTTCTCGTACCCGGAGAACGTGTTGACGACGAACCACTGCATTTCGACTAGCTCGCGGAGAAGAGGAAGATCTCGGTGACCTGCGACCACACGTAGTCGAACAGTGCAAGCGAGCCGGCGAAGATGAGGCTGGCCACGATGACCACCATCGAGCTGTTTGTGGTCTCCTCCCGATCGGGCCAGGTGACCTTGACGAGTTCGATGACGCACTCGTTCGTGAAGTCCACCGCCGTGCGCCACTTCAAGAGCCCAAAGAAGCACACGGCACCAAGGCCGATCGCGATGAGGGAGCTCAGCGCGATCACACCACCGACGAGGCTGTCAGCCTTGCCCAGGTGGAGCAGCACGTCCACGGCAGCCGAGCGGGCCAGGATGCCGACCGAAAAGGCGACGCCGATGAACGAGAGTGTGATGTAGCGGGCGTTTTGCACGTTGGACCAGGTCCGTTGGAGGGAGCCCCCCGGCGGGTCGCCAAGGACTGTTCACGCGAGGCAGGCGGTCAAGCCGGGGGCCATTAGCCGAAACGGGGGTCCGCAGCAAGACCCACCGGCAAGATCCGGGCCAGAAAAGCGAATCCCCGAGCCAAACGGCCCGGGGAGCGCTTCGAGATGTCGGGTCGCTACTCGATGATCGCGCTGACGACGCCGGCGCCGACGGTGCGGCCACCCTCGCGAATCGCGAAGCGGAGCTGCTCCTCGATCGCGATCGGGGTGATCAGCTCGACGGTGAACTCGACATCGTCACCGGGCATGACCATCTCGACGCCTTCGTCGAGCTCGATCTTGCCGGTCACGTCCGTCGTCCGGAAGTAGAACTGCGGGCGGTAGCCCTTGAAGAAGGGCTTGTGACGGCCACCCTCGTCCTTCTTCAGGATGTAGGCCTTGCAGCGGAACTTGGTGTGCGGGTGGATGCTGCCGGGCTGGGCGAGCACCTGGCCACGCTCGATCTCGTCGCGCTTGATGCCGCGGAGCAGCGCGCCGACGTTCTCGCCCGCCTCGGCGTAGTCGAGGATCTTGCGGAACATCTCGACGCCGGTGATCACCGTCTTGCTGGTCTCCCGGATCCCGATGATCTCGACGGGGTCACCCATGTTGATCTTGCCGCGCTCGACGCGACCGGTAGCGACGGTGCCGCGACCCTGGATCGTGAAGACGTCCTCGACAGGCATCAGGAAGGGCTTGTCGATGTCCCGCTCCGGAGTCGGGATGAAGGTGTCCACCGCCTCCATGAGCTTGATGACGGAGGGCACTCCGAGCTCGCTGGTGTCGCCTTCGAGCGCCTTGAGCGCCGAGCCCTGGATGATCGGGGTGTCGTCGCCCGGGAAGTTGTACTCGTCGAGGAGCTCGCGGACTTCCATGTCGACGAGCTCGAGGAGCTCCTCGTCCGGGAGGAGGTCGACCTTGTTCAGGTAGACGACGATGTGGGGGACGTTGACCTGGCGGGCGAGGAGGACATGCTCCTTCGTCTGGGGCATCGGGCCATCAGAGGCCGCGACCACCAGGATCGCGCCGTCCATCTGGGCGGCGCCCGTGATCATGTTCTTGATGTAGTCGGCGTGGCCCGGGCAGTCGACGTGGGCGTAGTGCCTCGCCTCGGTCTCGTACTCCACGTGCGCGGTGTTGATGGTGATGCCGCGGGCCTTCTCCTCCGGTGCCTTGTCGATCTGGTCGAAGGTGGTGACCTCCGTCTTGCCGCTTCCGGCCTCTGCGAGGCACTTGGTGATGGCTGCCGTGAGGGTGGTCTTGCCGTGGTCCACGTGACCGATCGTCCCGATGTTCACGTGGGGCTTGGTCCGCTCGAACTTCTGCTTGGCCATTTGGGACTCTCCCGGGTCGTTCCGACCTTGTTCTCGAAATGGAGCCGATGATGGGATTTGAACCCATGGCCTCCTCCTTACCAAGGAGGTGCTCTGCCCCTGAGCTACATCGGCGCTAGTGAAATGGAGCGGGAAACGAGACTCGAACTCGCGACCCTCAGCTTGGAAGGCTGATGCTCTACCAACTGAGCTATTCCCGCGTAGAAACAGATAGATGAGAAGGTGGGGGATGGTGGATTCGAACCACCGTAGGCGAAGCCGACGGGTTTACAGCCCGTTCCCTTTGGCCACTCGGGCAATCCCCCGAATCAGTGCTATCTGCGAGAACGACAACACCCGCGGAAGGGGCCTGGAGCTGACGGTGGGACTCGAACCCGCAACCTGCGGTTTACAAGACCGCTGCTCTACCAATTGAGCTACGCCAGCCTACGGCTCCTCGCTGCCGGGAGACCCGGTGGACGAAGTGGCCCGCTATTTAGTCATCCGGATCCCGGGTGTCAAGATGTGCTCGATCCCGCTTCGCTGCGGCATCTCCGGGGCCCTCAGGGCAACTCCAGAGAGCCCTCCGCGAGCGCGTCCAGAACGCTCAGTTCCTCGACGACGAGGCCCTCGACGAGGACCCCGTCCCGGTGGAGCTCCATCCAGAACGGAAGGACGAGCCCGGTGTCGATCTCGCGCCAGTCGGCGAAGCCGTAGCGGACGGTCCCAGCGTCCGTCGAGTAGCTCACCGAGCGGACGTGCCAGCTCGCCGCCTCGAGAACGACGGTCATGGCCCCACCCACCTCCGGTCCGCCGTACTCGAGCACGTAGACCTCGCCGTCGGTCGAGGCGGTCCGCAGGAGTCGGTACGCGGGGTCGCTCTCGACGAGGACGGCGAACTCCAGCGGGTACGCGAGCAGCTCCTCCGGTCCGAAGTCCGCGAGGACCTCGCGAGTGCGCTCAGGATCCCGCTCGACGGGCTCGCCTCCTGCGACCACCCACGCCCCCTCGGGGTGGACGAGGGTGGTGCTGTCGACCGCGCCGTCGACGCCCTCGATCCGGAGGCGCTCGCCGTCTGGGGAGCGGAGGAGCTCGTGGTGGGCTTCGATGCGACCATCCTCCGAGGCCACGACCCGCACATATGAGAAGCGAATGGCCGGAGCCCTATCGAGAGCGGCGCGCCCCCCCTGTTGGCCCCCGAGCGCGCGAACCGCGTGACGCAAGACCAGCTCGGCCGCGAGGAGGTCCTGCTCCGGGCGCGCAGGATCGACGATGTCGAGCTCCAGCTCGGCAGAGGACGTGCTGACCAGCACCCCCTCGTCTCCCTCGCGGCGGAAGATCGACACGCCCTCCCCGCCGGCCTCGGCCCAGAGCGCCGCAGCCTCCTCTGCCACCTGCTGATCGGGGAGGCCCTCGACCACGACCACGTACTCCCACCCCACCCCGCTGGAATACCGCCGCACGACGCGTGCCTCGAGATCCTGGCCCTCGGCCTGCCGACGCAGGACCTGGGCCGCCGCGCGGGTGTCGAGCGCCGGCGACTCGAGGTAGAGCTCACCGGCCAGCGCGTTCGCGATCAACAGCAACATCGACGCCGGCTATCGCGAGAGTCGATCGCGGGCACGGTCCCGGACGCCACCGTCCCGATCCTCGAGGAGTGCGGCGATGTCGTCTTCGCTCAGCTGCGCCTCGACCACAGCGAGCCGATCCTCCACGGCGCAGACCTCTGGGGCGACAGCGAGCTCGCGCCAGGCATCCAGCGGCGTCTGCTCTCTGATGATCTCGAGGGCGGCCTCGCAGTAGATGTCGTCCTCGGACCCTGCAACCGAGAACAAGACCGAGACACCCCGCGCATCGCCGGAGATCAGCAGGGCACGCGTGGCCGAGCGACGACCCTCCGGAGTGCCCTCCCGCAACACCGACGCGAGGAACTCAATGTCCCGGCCGCGGAGGTGAGCCAGGTCCATGCTGGGATCACTGTCCGTCGCCTCGACCAGATCGACCGGCTCGACCGGAGCGTCTACGGGTTCCGGGCGCACGATCGCCTGCACCCCGATCCCGGCGCCGACGAGCAGACCCACCAGCAGCCCGGCGCGGAGCAGGCGACCGAGGCCTTCAGGGTTGCTCATAAGGAAGAACATCCGGCTCGACAGGCACCGCCATGAAGGTCAGGGCGAAGAGCGCGAGCGCGATGACCGCGATCCATCGAGCGCGGGGGGTCAGGGGTGGCCGGGAGGGGACCTCGACATTCAGGAAGGCCCGGGTGGACCACAGGAGGACAGCCCACACGAGCCAGCCGGACCAGCCGATCACCCCGCCGGCGACGGTCAGGCCGAGGAAGACGCGCGACAGGAGCCTCGCCCGAGAAGGAAAGAGGGCGCCGACGATGTGACCTCCGTCGAGTTGGCCGATGGGCACGAGGTTCAGCGCGGTGAGGAAGCAGCCCACCCACCCGGCGAGGGCCAGCGGAGAGAGCGTGTCGAAGCGCCCGGGCGGCGCTCCCAGCAGCAGGATCCCGAAAAGGTCCATCACCAGCGGGTTGTTGAAGATCAGGACGGGTACGTGCCCCTCGGGCACCGGCTCCGAGACCAGCGCCGCGATCGGGGCCAGCAGCTCGTCCAGCCAGGTGAGCGCCGCGTCGAGCCAGGCCGGGGGGGCTTCGGCGACCCCGGGCACCAGGATCTCGGGTGGTGGGCCGGTGTCGGGGAGCCCGACGGCGATCGCGGCGAAGGCCACGACCGCGCCCGCTATGGGACCCGCAGCCCCCATCTCGAGGAGCGCCGAGCGATTCGCAGGCAGGCTCCTCAAGCGAATCACCGCGCCGAAGGTGCCAAAGAAGAAGGGCACGGGAATGAAGTAGGGCAGCGACAGCTCGAAGCCATGGCGCCGGGCGACCAGGTAGTGACCCATCTCGTGGGCCCCGAGGATCGCCATCAAGGCGAGGGCGAAGGTCGCGGAGGCCACCATCGTCTCGGGGTCCCCGAGGGGGTCGCCCCCGTGCCAGAGATACCCGTACGTGAAGTAGACACAGACGAGCGTCGCGATGAAGAGCCCGAGGCTCTTCGCAGTCTCACTCAATCAGTTCGTCTGCCTGGCACTGAGCTCGTAGACGCCTTCATCGCCGCCGCCAGAGACGACGATGGTGTAGGTCTCGCCGCCCGCGAGGGTGAGGGAGAGGTAGGCCTCCTCACCCGAGCCACCGCTGTCACCGCCGACGTTGCCAACGGGATCGTAGGTCAGCTGATCACCGTCATCTATCTCGTCCTTGTCGATCCAGTCGTTGTTGTAGTACTCGCTGGAGTCGACACCGAGCTCGCACTGACGGACCTGGATCTGGGCGATGAAGCCATCCGGGATGGGCTCCTCGTCATCGGCGACGTTGTCCCCGTCGAAGTCGTCGTTACAAGTGAGATCCCCGCTGTCGACATAGGGGGCGCCACAGGGATCTTCGCTGTCGACCCCCACAGAGCTGCTGAGGAACTCCTGGTAGTACATGTAGGGCAGCACCGACGTCGGGTAGCCGAAGCTCTCCTCGCTCTCCGTGCAGAGGGCCGAGGTCAGCGTGGTGACCGTCGGCGTCGGAACCCAGCTCTGCGGGGCGGCCCCGACCCATGGGTCGAAGGGTGCCGGGTTGCCGTCGGTGTCCTCGAAGCGACGCTCGAGCCAGATGCCGACCTCGATGACCTCGCCCCCGGTCCGGTCGCTCAAATCAAGCGTGAACCGGTCGGTGTCGTCGACGGACACGGGGCTGGAGTCGTCCAGTGTCACCACCTGCGTGCTGGCCGACACGGCGATCTCGCCAACCGCGTAGATCCGCGTACCGTCGCTGGGCAGGGCCTGCAGCTCGACGCTGTTGGAGTCCAGCGGCGAGTAGATGTTGTCCACGACCCAGTCCTGGCTGGTCGGGTCGTTCCAGCGGACGACAGTCGCGGCGAGGGTCAGCGCGCTGTCCCCGAGGATCTCCACCTTGGTCTGGTCGTAGTCGAGACCCGTCAGGCGGATGACGTGGGCGCCGTAGCCTCCGGCGGTGTAGCCGTACATGGCGAAGCCGGGGAGGTGCGAGTGGAAGTCCGGCCCCTCGCCGACGACGCGCAGGTCCTTGATCTCCTCCGGATCGGCCGTGGTGCCGCCGTCCATCCACAGGTTGGCCCCGCGGATGTTGAAGCCGCGCTGGTAGCCGTTGGCGCCGTAGTACACCCCGGGAGTGGGCGGGCTCGGTGCGGTCGTCGGAGCGGAGAGGATCTCGGCCTCCGCGTACTGGGGCCAGACGGCGCTGTCGACGAGGGCGCTGCCGTCCTCCTTGGTGACGGCACTCGTCAACATTGCGACCTGCCACTGGCGAACCAGGGTCGCGAAGTCCTCTTCCGTCGCGGCTTCGACGTTGTCGACGCCCGTGTCCGTGGTCACGGTCAAGGAGCCCAGGATCGACTCGCCGTAGACATCGACGAGCCAGCGGACGAAGAGGTACTGGCCCCCCTTGGGAATACTGCTCCCGAAGCCCTCGAGCTCGTACTCGGTGAGCGTGTAGAGGTAGGGGGCGTCCAGGTGGAGCCAGGCATCCACGAAGTAGTAGGCGCCGAAGCCGCACTGGTCGGCCGCGACGGTGCCGAGGCCCTCGATCAGCCAGTCATCCTCGACGCTGCCGGGGGTCTCGCCCTCTTCCTCTGGGGCGATGAGGCGCTGGTTGTAGAGGACGAGCTTGAGGTAGGACCGGGCGATCTCGGCCTGGAGCGCCATCGAGGTGTACTCCTCGATCGCCACCGGGTGGTAGACGTTCGCGAAGCCGTGGGGATCCGGCGCGAAGACATACATGATCTCCTGCATGTCGGAGCCGGGGTTGTTGGCCTCGTCGAAGTCCTGAAGGTCCACACTCGGGCTGGCGTACGAGCCGACGACGTTGTTCCAGTCGTCCTCGTCCTCAGAGCTCAACGGGAGGCTGTTGAGGACGGGGGAGATGACCACCGTGACCTGCTCGTCGCCGTTGATGTCCGAGGGCTCTCCGAAGGTGGCGTCGATGTTCGTGACGATGTTGGTGTCGACGACGTCGGCGACGGCCTGCAGGTCGCAGTTGTCGAAGCCATAGGCCCCCCGCGAGTCGGCCTCGTCGACGATGCCGTTGCAGTCGTAGTCCCAGTCGATGGCGTGGTCGTTGTCGACCCAGATCGTCACGTTGGTTCCGACCGCCCAGAGCGTCGCCGTCACGACGGTGTAGCTCTTGCGGTCCTCGAAGTCGTTCCGGATGTGGAACTCGGACTCGCTGCCGCCGACATCACTCTCCGAGTAGGGAGGCTGCGGGGGCGGGCTCGCCTTGACGAAGGGCCTGGCCTCCTTGTTCGCGACCGTGGTCGCCTTGGTCGAGACCTGGGAGACCCTCTCGGCCACCGGAGGGGGCCCACCGCTGGAGACGGGGCTGTAGTGCACGCGCCAACCGACGTCCTCTGTCTCTTCGTTGATCACGACCAGGTAGAAGTCCTGGTCCCGGTTGGAGTCGCCGCTGACGTCCGACAGGTCGATCTCCAGGTCCTCGCCCGAGAACACGTTGGCGTAGTCACCCGGTTCGTCGAGGGTGCCCACGTCGGTGTCGGTGTCCGTGTCCGTGTCCGTGTCGCCGTCGGTGTCCGTGTCCGTGTCCGTGTCCGTGTCGGCGTCCGTGTCCGTGTCCGTGTCCGCATCTGCGGGCGCCGTGTCGTCCTCTTTGTCACCCCCACAGGCACCCAACAAGGTGCATCCAGTCAACATCAGGACCAACCAGCTTCGCATGTCGCCTCCACGTTGTAGCGAACACAAGGATACACCACCTGCTCTCACCCCGTGCAAGGGAGTTCGTCTCGTGGCTGGACCAAAGATCCACCTGAGCTCCAGTCTCGACGGACTGAAACCCTCAGCGACCGTGGCGATCAACGAGCGGAGCGATGCACTACGAGCAGCGGGCAGGGAGATCATCAAGTTCGGGCTCGGCCAGTCCCCATTTCCGATCCCCGACCCGGTGGTCGCAGCCTTGAGAGCCAACGCCCACGAGAAGGACTACCTCCCGGTGGCCGGACTGCGCACGCTCCGCGATGCAGTGGCCGCATTTCATCTGCGCCGCGACGGGATCGAGGGCCGGTCTGGCACAGACGTGGTCATCGGACCTGGCAGCAAAGAGCTGCTCTTCCTGCTGCAGCTGGTCTACGACGCCGACCTGGTGATTCCGAGCCCAGCCTGGGTCTCCTACGCACCCCAGGCCCAGCTCCTCGAGAGAGCCTGCCATCGGGTGGAAACAGACGCGGAGGATGGCTGGCGGCTGACTCCTGCGGGGCTGGATGCACTGTGCAGCGCGCAAGGACCACGACCCCGCATCCTGGTCCTCAACTACCCGTGCAATCCCACAGGCCTCACCCTGGATGCAGAGCGCCTCGCAGGCATCGCCGAGGTCGCCCAGAGGCACGGCATCCTTGTCCTCTCCGACGAGATCTACGGGGAGCTTCACCACGACGGTGACCATGTCTCCATCGCCCGCTTCTACCCGGAGGGCACGATCCTGAGTGCTGGGCTCAGCAAGTGGTGCGGTGCGGGCGGGTGGCGCCTGGGCTCCTTCCTCTTTCCCCCTGGGCTCCACTGGCTCAGGGACGCCGTCACCATCGCTGCGAGCGAGACCTACACCTCGGTCTCCGCGCCCATCCAGCACGCATCCGTCATCGCCTACCAGCCGAACCCTCAGTTCGAGGACTACCTCCTTCGCTCCCGACGTGTGCTCAAGGCACTCGGAATCTGGGCCGCCGCCACGCTGCGGTCCGCCGGTGGGCACTGCCTTGCCCCCGAGGGAGGCTTCTACCTGCTGCCGGACTTCAGCCCGCTCAGGGAGGCTCTCTCTGCCCGGGGCATCACCGATGCCACACAGCTGTGTAGTCAGCTCCTCGAGGACACAGGTGTGGCGGTACTGCCGGGCACAGACTTCGGAAGGCCCGCAGACGAGCTTTCCATCCGCCTGGCCTATGTGGACTTTGACGGCGGGCAGGCACTCGAGTCGGCCGGGCCAGGCACCGACCTCGACTACGCCTGGCTGCGTGCACACTGCCCAAGGGTGGTGCAGGGCATCGAGCGAATGGCTGACTGGGTATCCGCCTAGGGGTTTGCCCCGGATGCAATCCACTCGGAGACCAAGGTGACCTGCTCACTGCTGGAGCCATCCGGCGGCGGCATGGCCTCACCGGAGATCCCTGCATCACCCCGCATCTTCTGGACCAGGAAGCTGGCATCCGGCTCTCCGGGGACCACCAGACCTGCGCCAGCCATCAGTGCGTCGTAGGCTGCATCCGGCGTGAGATCCAGGACCTCTGCAGGACCCCCTGGGGAGTGGCAGCCGCTGCAGCTCGACAGGGCGCCGGTGTACACAGCGGAGAACTCACTATCCACGTCGGTGTCCGCATCCGTGTCGGCATCGGTATCCGCGTCGGTATCTGCGTCGGTATCTGCGTCGGTATCCGTGTCCGTGTCCGTGTCGGTATCCGAATCACCGGTGTCGTCGTAGTGGACGATTCCGAGTCTGTCGTCTTCCTTCTCCGCACAGGCCATCACGAGCAGCAAGAGAATGAGTGTATTCCGGGTCATGGTACCTCTCCTCAGCAGCATCATGCCCCAGTTCCCCCATTGACGCACCCTCCCGCCGCCGAGAAGTGCCTGGAGGTGGCTTCGGGGCAAACGTCACATGGACGAAGTGAAGCGCACAGGCGTGCATGTACCGAACTTGGCCGCTACAATGACGCCCCATCCGACCCGGGGGCCCCATGCGTCTGCACCACATCTGCCTGTTGAGCCTGTTGTCTGCCTGCAAGATTGTGAAGAGCCCCTCGGATCCCAGGCCGGGAGACGACACCGCTGACCCCACCGATGACACCGGCAACCCAGATGACAGCGGGGGCCCGCCGGCAGACGGCCCGTGCGCTGAGCTCGGACTGCCAATCCGGGACTTCGAGAACGTCGATGGTGTGAGCGCCATGTACGCCACCGTTGGTGACTTCTCCGTCCCGCTGCTCGATGGCAGCACCTGGACCCTGAGCGAGCAGTGGAGCGGCTGCGACACCTACCTCATCATCCAGGACACCCCCAGGAACGCCAGCGGCTGGCCCTATGACCTCTGGGACCGGGACGTCGATGACCTGTTCGACCGTCTCCCGAAGAATGTGCACATCTTCTTTGTCTCTGATGAGGGAAGTAGCGATGAGCGGACTGCCTCGCTCTCCGGGCTCAAGGAACAGGTGGACGCAGCTCTCTCGGCCATGGGCGATGACGAGACCGCATGGTGGACAAACCGCACGCACTTCATCACCGTTCAGTCGATCGCCATCGACGGCTGGCTGGGCGATGCCCTGCTCTCCCCGCGCTGGCCCATCGGCATCGATCGCTTCCAGAGGATGCGGTACGTGGGCAGCTTTGCCGACTACACGCGGTACTCCTCCTCCGCGGGCTGGTTCGAGCCCAACCTCTCCATGGCTGCCAACGAGTCCATCTACTACAACTTCGAGGCGGAGCGACAAGCAGCACTCGACGCGGTGGATGCCACTGTGGTGACCGTGTTCGACGGGTCCGCCCACAGCGATCCCGGCTGGTCTGGTACCCGCGGCTACGTGGATGTGGAGCTTCCTGATGCGGACGAGATGGCCGGCTACGACACGCTCGAGTACGACCTGTACCTGGGGTGTGTGGGTGATGGCGAGTACGGCACCTGCCCAGCCTGGGACTACCTGGTCTACCTCTACCTCTGCGACATGGAGACCGAGGAGAACGCCCACACAGTCGAGGCCTGCCAGCCCCATGTCTCCGGTGTGACTGCATCGGAAGAGGTGATGGGCGCCTGTGTGTCCACGGACACCGGCGGTGCTCCGGACACCGGAAGCACCCCCGAGGAAGGCGCAGACACCGGGGACGAGGACCCGGGATGTCGTACCGATGCGGACTGCGACTCCGGGGAGGCCTGCGAGGGGTACATCGCACCAGTGGTGGGTATCGAGGAGGTCCCCGCAGACACGCTAGCGTGCGACTGCCGCGAACCAGACGGAACCATCTACGAGAGCTCCCAGACCTGCAACTCGGAAGGCAGCGGCTACGGCGACTGCTCGTGTAGCTGTGGCGACGAGGTGGGCCGATGGATCAACACCTACCACCGAGAGGGTCGGTGGGTACATGACGCCAGCCCCCTCCTGCCCAAGCTGGCAGCCGGCGGGACGCAGCGGTTCAGCTTCTACACCCAGCAGAACTACGAGGTCTTCTTAGACCTCAGGCTCTCCGACGGAGAAAAGGACGTCGCACCCAGCGAGACCCACACCCTGTTCGGTGGGGGCGCGTTCAACGAGAGCTACAACGACCGAGAGCCCATCACAATGGAGATCCCCGGTGACGCCGCCAAGGTCGAGCTTGCCTATGTCATCAGCGGACATGGACAGGTCGCCCCAGGCAACTGCGCGGAGTTCTGCGTGACCTCGCACCACTTCTACGTGAACGGAGAAGAAAACGAAGTCCGCCTCTCCGATGCGGACTCAATCGAAGGATGCATGGAGCAGACAAGGGAGGGCACCGTGCCCAACCAGTACGGCACCTGGTGGTACGGGCGGTCCAACTGGTGTCCGGGCAGGGAGGTCCTGGTCAAGACCATCGACATCACCAGCCAGGTGACCCTGGGAGCCGACAATGAGTTCGTCTACGAGGGCTACTACGGCGGCGCACCCTACACAGCAGGTGGCGCCAATATCCGACTGAACTCGTGGATCACCATCCACCGTTAAGCTTGGCCCCATGAAGCGATGGGGACTGATCACCGCGGCCGCACTCACCGGCTGCACCGGAGATGAGCCGAGTGCTCTCAGCACTCAAGCGGTCCCGTGTACAAACCAGGCACCCTTGCGTCGACCGCTGTACGGCGATCTCCACGTCCACACCAGCTACTCCTTTGACGCTGGGGCCTACGGGACCCGACTGACAACTGCAGATGCCTACCGCTTCGCGAAGGGAGAGCAGGTCATGCTCCCGCCGCTGGATGCGCTGGGACAGGGCACACGCCCCTATCAGCTGGACCGACCCCTGGACTTCGTGGGGGTGACCGAGCACAGCGAGTTTCTGGGCGAGGTGTTCGCCTGCACCACAGAAGGAATGCGGGGCTACGACTCCGATACCTGCGTGGCGTACCGAGGAGACATGGAAAACGGTGCCTTCGACTTTGGCGTGTTGATGGCTGCTCGGGATCCAGAGCGGTTCGAAGACATCTGCGGGGAGGACGGTCTTGGCTGCACGGAGGGTGCCCGCCTGCGCTGGGCTCTCATCCGACGGGCAGCGGAGAATGCCCACGATGCATCGAAGGACTGCGGCTTTACCGCCCTGGTTGGCTACGAGTACACCAACACCCGGGACGTCTCCAACCTGCACCGAAACGTGATCTTCCGGTCCAGCACTGTGCCCGCTCTCCCGGTCACCCACTTTGAGGCGCCCACGCCTATCGAGCTGTGGCGTGGGCTGGATACCGCCTGTGAGGAGGCAGGCCCAGACTGCGATGTGCTCGTACTCCCACACAACGGAAATCTCTCCAACGGTCAGCTGTTCACACCGGACTACGGCGGGGCCTCCCGCATTGAAGATCAGCTGGAGGTGGCGGCCCTGCGAGCCAGGATGGAGCCCGTGGTCGAGATCTTCCAGCACAAAGGCGAGAGCGAGTGCAGGAATGGCTTTGACGGCGTGCCCAATGACCCCCACTGTGAATTCGAGAAGCTACGCGCACCCGACACCGAGATCTGTCCGGACGACCAGCCAGGCTCCGGCGGCATGCGCCTGTGGGGCTGCTCGCACCGCCTGGACTTCGCCCGGAATGTGCTGATCGAGGGCATGGCTGAGCAGCAGCGCATGGGACTCAATCCCTACCGCCTGGGCTTCATCGGCAGCACAGATACCCACAATGGCATTCCCGGGGCAGTCAGCAGCCTGGACTTCCCCGGCCACATCGGCGTGGTCGATGCCACCGCTGTGGAGCGGCTGGGATTTGGAAACGTGACCCACGATGGCATCATCAACAACCCAGGTGGCCTCGCGGCGGTATGGGCGGAAGAGAACTCCCGGACGAGCATCTTCGATGCCATCCGGAGGCGTGAGACCTTTGCCACCTCGGGCCCCCGAATACCGGTACGAACGTTCGCCGCAGCGAATCTCTCAGTGGACCTGTGCCTTCAAGACGACCGCATTGAGGTGGCAAATGCTGCCGGAGTGCCCATGGGCGGCATCCTCCCCTCCCCCGCTGCCGGAGTGCCGCGGTTCTTCGTGGAGGCCACAGCCGACCCAGGGACCCCCGGGCGACCCGGCACGCCGCTCCAGCAGATTCAGATCATCAAGGGCTGGGTGGGTGCAGACGGCAGTCCCCAGCAGCAGGTGGTGCGGGTTGCTGGAAGCGAGCTTGGCCAGGTGGACCCGGAGACCTGCGAGACTGATGGTGCCGGTAAGGAGCGGCTGTGCACCGTCTGGGAGGACCCGGACTGGGACCCTGCAGTGCCGGCCTTCTACTACGCCCGGGTGCTGGAGGTACCCTCGTGCCGATGGTCGACACGACAGTGCGGCCAGTTCCCTCGAGACAGCCGACCCGGAGGCTGTGATGAGACCCACATCCAGGAGACCGTGCAGCAGCGGGCCTGGTCATCGCCCATCTGGGTAGAGCCGGAGGGCTGAGAATGGAGCACTTCAAGAAGCTTGAGCGGATGTACTACGCCTCTCCTATCAACGAGTTCTTCCGCCCGAAGATCGAGATCGAGCGGGGTGAGGCGGTGCTGCGCATCCCCATCCGCAAGGAGTTCCACCACGCGGTCGGTGCCATCCACGGCGCAGTCTACTTCAAGGCCCTCGATGACGCGACCTTCTTCGCGGCCAACTCCGTGGTGGAGGACTTCTTCGTCCTGACCGCAAGCTTCCACATCGAGTTCCTGCGACCAGTGGTGGACGGTGAGATCCGCGCTGTGGCCCGGGTCACCCATGAGGACGAGCGCCGCATCGAGGCGACAGGCGAGCTCTTTGATGCGGAGGGAAACCTCGTCGGCCGGGGCACCGGCAGCTTCGCCCGGAGCAAGGTGAGGCTCACGCCCCTGGTCAGCTACTCCTGAGGCTCACCACAGCTTCCACAGGTGGAAGGTGAATGCCTCATTGACCGGCCCGAAGAACAGCGGTGCTGTGAGCGTGAACCAGGTGATGTGGAGCGGGATGGCAAGCGCCCTGGGCATGAAGGTCTTCCGCTTGAGTACCTGCGCACCCTTGACCGTCAGCAGGGTGGCAGCCCCGTGGATGAGGAAGAAGGCTGTCATGCGCCCGTCCGGTGCCCCGAGGCACACCCAGGTCATGTACTCGTGGAGGACCCCACTGAAGAGGAAGACCAGGCTGACGGCCAGCACTGGTCGCTTGGAACCCCCGAGCGGCTGAAAGATGAGGCGGTTGGAGATGTCGGTGAACCACAGGTTCCATCGGCGACTCCAGAACTCCCTGGGATTCCTCGCCAGCGGAGGCGCGTTGAAGAAGGGCGGCACCTCAATCCCTGCGAGCCGGGTGGGCAGCGAGAGGAGGTCTGCGCCACCTGAGAACACAAAATAGGTCAAGAACATCATCCACAGCGTGCTGACCCACAGGTTCTCGTGTAGCGATACTGCGCCGTTGAGCGCCATCATGCCCGCGACCGCCACCAGCTTCACCAGCCCGCGGACCAGCACTGGACCCACAGCCCGGCGCAGGGCTTGTCGCTCCAGGGCCTCCTCCGGCCTGTGGCAGTTGGGAAGCAGCAGCGCCCAGATGACAAAGTGCCACCATGTCTCGAGGACCTCCGGGTGCTTGACCTTGTTGCACATCAACTCAATGGCCTTCCCCGCCACCACAAAGGACGGCACCAGCAGGACAAACCGAAGCCACGGCAGCTCAGGGGGCACAAGGAAGCAGGCCCCAAGCGATATCGCCAGTGAAACCAGGAGCACGAGGCTACGCAGCACGCCGCTGAGGTAGCGAACCGCGATCCAGCCCAGCACAGGCCAGAGCCCGATGAGGGCCACGAAGATCAACACCCAGTCCGGCAGTACGGTCAACAAGTCACCATGCTACCCGATGTGCCCTCAGCCGATGGCTCCCGGGCCGCTCACTGCTCGGCGCGGACCCGTCTGAGCTCCTGATAGGCCGTCATCCACCCCAGCTCTGTCACCGGCGCGGCCACGAAGATGCCCACACAGCAAGCCAATGCGCCAAGCGTCTGAAGTACGAAGACCACGATCCCGTACCAGAACAAGCGGAGCTTGTGCCCACGGGTGAGCTCCCATGCCTCCTTGATGGCCTCGGTAGGCTCAAGGCGGTCCTCCATGACCAGCAGCAGTGCTGGCCACAGGCCCAGGTGGAGGATGATGCCAGGCACGATGCAGAAGAGGAGGCCTGCGGCCACAATCACCCCGAGGAGCAGCCCGGTGACCAGGACCTCCTTGAAGTGGTCGAAGCCATTGAAGATGTCCGAGAACTCCACGTCCTCCTCGCCGCGAACCAGGCGGACCAGGGAGAACTGAAAGCCCGCCCGGATGGGAGGGCCTATCAG